>OAWA01000620.1_pt1 | contig 23275 bp, 21 predicted proteins | sample 1516971 | NCBI WGS metagenome assembly OAWA01 (sample SAMEA2580097, study PRJEB22360) | human gut metagenome | biome: human gut; feature: human-associated habitat; material: faeces | place: Denmark | collected 2008/2010
GTGGTTGATGGGAGTACGTGTCCCTTTCGCTGTTTCGCGGCTTTGCCGCGAAAGGCGCGTTACTTTGGGATGGGTGGGGAACGTGGTTGTTGCGGCAACTGGCCCTCGCCAGAAATTACCCCTGGCGTACTTGCACCTCTCTTTCCTCGTGCTACACTTGCAATTGCTGTTTCAGGGCGGGGTGGAATTCCCCACTGGCGGTAAATCGGGCGGTGCCAAAGGGGTGCCGTGGAGCAGGCGATGTGCCTGCGACCGAGCCGATGAGTCCGCGACCCGTGCGTGTGTTGGTTCGCATGCCGGCTGAACTGGTGAGATCCCAGTACCAACGGTTAGAGTCCGGATGAAAGAGGCAGGTGATCTTATGTCTGAACAGTCGCAGCATATCCATTTTGAGAACACGAATAGGTGGAGCACCAAACAGCTCGTTACCATGGCGTTGATGTGTGCCTTGAGCGCGTTGTTTATGTATGTGCAGCTACCCATCCTTCCCTCGGCGCCGTTTTTGACGTATGACCCGTCGCTGGTGCCGGCGATGGTGTGTGGATTTGCGTATGGCCCTGGTGCCGGCACCGCTGTTGCCGCTATGGCGATCGTTATCCATGCGCTTACCACGGGCGATTGGGTCGGTGCGCTTATGAATTTGGTTGCCACGCTGGGCTATATCCTGCCTGCGGCTATCGTCTATCAGAAGATGCGCACCTACAAGGGTGCCGTGATTGGCCTGACGCTGGGCGTTATTGCCGCTACGGTGCTTTCTATGGTCGCGAATCTGACCATTGGCGTTTGGTTCTGGTATGGCTCGGCCGACGTGATTTTGCCGCTCATGATTCCCGCCGTGTTGCCGTTCAACCTTATCAAGACCGTGCTTAACTCGGTGTTGACGCTTGCGGTGTACAAGGCGGTCTCCAACCTCATCACGCCTAAAAAGACCAGGTCAAAGGCCGCGCATGATTGAGTGTCGGGGCGTTTCCTTTAGCTATGACGGTGCCGTACCGGCACTCGACGGCGTCGATCTGAACATCGAGGACGGGGAGTTTTTCTGCATCCTCGGTGGCAATGGGTCGGGCAAGTCGACGTTTGCCAAGCATCTGAATGCACTGTTGCAGCCCGATGCGGGCACGGTACGCATCAACGGCATGGATGCGTCCGACCCCGAGTTGGTCTACGACATTCGTTCGACCGCGGGCATGGTATTCCAGAATCCCGATGACCAGCTGGTGGCAACGCTTGTCGAAGATGACGTTGCGTTTGGTCCTGAAAACCTTGGCGTGCCATCGGCACAAATTGCGCAGTGTGTACGCGAGGCGCTGAAGGGCGTGGGCCTGGTGGGCTTTGAGCGCCACGAGACCCATGCACTTTCGGGTGGCCAAAAGCAGCGCGTGGCGCTTGCCGGTGTGCTCGCCATGGAACCGCGCGTGCTCATATTGGACGAGGCTTCTTCGATGCTCGATCCGCGCGGACGCAAGGGCCTTATGAAGGCCTGCCATGCGCTCCACGACCGCGGCATGACTATCGTGATGATTACGCACTTTATGGAAGAGGCTGCCGAGGCCGATCGTGTCGCGGTATTTCGGGCGGGGCGCGTTGCCATGCTCGGTACGCCCGAGGAAATCTTGACACGGGCGGACGAACTTGCGCAGCTCAACTTGGATATGCCGGCGTCGTGCTGCTTGGGCACGGCGCTTCGTGCGAAGGGCGTGCCCGTTCATGCGCAGGTGCGCGAGGCGGATATGGTCGCCGAGATTGCGCAGATATATGCCGACCGGAGTGGGGAAGACACCGCAGGGCGGCCTTCTGCATCCGATTCTCGTGTGCTCGACAACGTCTCCTCTGCAACCGACGGGACAGCCGTGTCGGAGCCCGTCATCGAGATTTCGCACCTCTCGCATAGTTACTCGCTGAGTGCCCGCGAGCGCCGTCGATGGCGCAAGCGCTCGGCCACTGCGGGCAAATCGAATAAACAGGCTCTCTGGGGAAACGACCCCAGCAGCCCGTGGGCGCTGCGTGATGTATCGCTGACGGTGCGTCGCGGCGAGTTCCTGGGCTTGGCAGGTCATACCGGTTCGGGTAAGTCGACGCTGGTCCAGCATCTCAACGGTTTGATTCGCCCCCAGGAGGGATTCGTTCACGCACTGGGGCTCGATCTGTCAAACAAGAAAGACGCCGCCGCGGTTAAGGCCAAGGTCGGCGTGGTGTTTCAATATCCCGAGCGTCAGCTGTTTGCCGAGACCGTGGTACAGGACGTGGCGTTTGGTCCGCACAACCTTGGCTTGCCGCAGGCCGAGGTTGTCCGCCGCGTTGAGTCATCGCTCGCGCGCGTGGGCCTCGACTTGGCCACGGTGGGCGACAAGAGCCCCTTTGAGCTCTCGGGCGGGCAGCAGCGGCGCGTGGCGTTTGCCGGCGTGCTTGCTGTGGAGCCCGAGGTCCTGGTACTCGATGAACCCATGGCGGGGCTCGATCCGGCGGCGCGCAGTGATTTCCTGGAGCTCATCGATCGACTTCACCATGGGGGCCTGACCGTCGTCATGGTCTCACACAGTATGGATGACCTTGCCAATTGCTGCGACCGTATTGTCGTGATGAACGAGGGCGCGGTGTTTGCCGAGGGCACGCCCGCTCAGGTTTTTGCGCATGCGGATGAGCTCAAGTCGATCGGCTTGGGCGTACCTGCTGCTCAGCGCATGGCGTTGGCGCTCGCGGAGGCGGGCGTGCCGCTGCGTTGCGGCGGGCTCTATACGGTTGAGTCGCTGGCCGACGAGCTGGCAGATTTGCTGATCGGTCGCTCAGACGGTCCTTCTAACGTCGCGGACATTGCTAAATCCAAGACGGTCGCGCGAGAGGAGGGCTGCTAATGGAGGCGTTTTCGTTTGGCAGCTACTATCCCGGTGATAGTGCAATCCACCGCCTGGACCCGCGAACCAAGTTGCTCTTGGGCTTTGTGTTTCTGATCACGACGCTCACGGTCAGTGGCTTTCGCGGACTGGCACCGGTCGCAATTTTCGTTGTGCTGATCTATGCCGTGTCTCGGGTGCCGGTTCGTCGCGTTCTGTCGTCGATGGCGCCGCTGCTGGCAATCGTCGTCGTGGTCGCGGTGCTCAACTTGTTTACCGATCAGAGTGGGCGCATCCTGTGGCAGCTCGGCTTTCTGCGGATAAGCGAGGGCTCGCTGCATTCCGCCGCTTTTATGACCTGCCGTCTGACCTTGATGATGGCCGGTATGAGCGCTATTACGCTCACCACACCGACGCTCGACCTCACCGCGGGCTTCGAGCGCCTGCTCGCACCGTTTGCGCGTGTGGGACTTCCTGCGCACGAGCTCGGCATGATCATGGGTATAGCGCTGCGCTTTATGCCGCAGTTTGCCACCGAGATGAAGCAGGCGGCCGATGCACAGGCAAGCCGCGGTGCACGCGTGACGGGCGGTCCGCTCGGCGGCGTGCGTATGCTCGGCAGTGTGGCGATTCCACTGTTCACGGGCGTGTTCCGTCATGCCGAGACGTTGTCTGCCGCCATGGATGCCCGTTGCTATCATGGCGAGCAGGGCCGCACACGTCTGCATACGCTTGCATTTGGTCGCGGCGATGCGTTGGCGGCGGTGGTGACGATGCTGCTGTTTGCGTGTGTCATCGTCGTCAACCTTCAACTTGTTTAGGCGCGATTCGAGCGCAAGAAAGGGGTCCCTATGACCGACAACGACCGCACAGCTCAGCTTGAGCGCGCCTGCTCGTATCTCAGGCGCATTCCGGCGTGGTATCTGGCCACGATCGACGTGACGGACGGACATCAGCCGCGCGTGAGGCCGTTCTCGTTTGCCATGGTCGATGAAGGTAAGCTGTGGTTTTGCACGTCGCGCGACAAGGATGTGTGGGCGGAGCTGAGTGCGAATCCCAAGTTTGAGCTCTCGGGCTGGAAGCCGGGGGAATGTTGGATCGTATTGACAGGCGAAGCCGCACTTGAGGACGACGCAGTTGCGAGCGACAAGGTGCGTCAAGCGGGTTTTAAGCACATGGTGGGCATCGGCGAGGAACACGAGAGTGCCAACGACGGCCGCCTTGCTTTCTTTTCGGTCCACAACATTGCCGTGCGCTTCTGTGATATCGACGGCAGCGAGGAGCGCCTGGAGCTCTAGCTCACACCAACCAGGCTCTCAAACTGGCTAGTACAGGAGGAAACGTGGACGGATTGAATACGGTTTTGGAGTATCTGACGTCGGTGCCGGCGTGGTACTTGGCGACGAGCGTGGACGGGCAGCCACATGTACGTCCATTTTCGTTTGCTCAGATTCAGGACGGCAAGCTGTGGTTTGTGACGGCGCGCACCAAAGACGTGTGGCAAGAGCTGCTGCAAAATCAGCGCTTTGAGGCCACGAGTTGGTGGCCGGGCCATGGCTGGCTCATCTTGCGCGGGCGTGCCGGCTTGGATGACCAGGCCGCTCCCGATATGCGCGAGGCGGGATGGAAACATCTTGAGCGCTTGAGCGAGCACTATGAGGGGCCTAACGACCCCACGCTCGTCTTCTTTAGCGTGGAGGAACCCGAGGCCTTTATCTGCAACCATGACGAATGGGTGCCGGTCGAGCTCTAAACGAGTCTCTCAACAAGCTTCGACAATTCAAATTCTCGCATGTAGCGGGCCCCACATTGCAACGTCACCGTAAGGCGCACTGGGTAATAGGGGGCCCGCATTTATTTGTCAATTCCTTCGAGTGAATGTGTCGGGATTGTTTCAATGCATGAATATGCAAAAGATTTGCGTATATATGCATCTTTTGGTGTTAAAGTTTCAACCCACTTCATAACGACGGCTGCGGAATGCGCATTGGTGCATAACTGCAGACAAGGAGTCTGATATGTCTGTAAAGGTTGGAATCGTCGGTGCGGCTGGATATGCCGGCGCCGAGCTCATTCGCCTCGTCCTCGGTCATCCCGAGTTTGAACTTATTGCCATTACGTCCAACGCCGATGCCGGCCAGCCGCTGTCCGCGGTGTATCCGAGCTTCACCGGCGTAAGCGATCTTGTCTTTACGACGCATGATGCCCCCGAGCTCAAGAACTGCGACGCGGTCTTTTTGGCCGTGCCGCACACGGCTGCCATGGCACAGGTGCCCGCGCTGCTTGCATCGGGCGTCTCCTGCTTTGATCTTTCGGCCGACTATCGCCTGAACGACGCGTCTGTCTTTGAGGCTTGGTATGCCGCCGAGCACACGAGCCCCGAGCTGCTCAAGACCCGTGCCTTTGGTCTGCCCGAGCTGTTCTGCCAGGACTTGGAGACCGCCGCATCCGACCATGCCGACGGCAAACCCGTGCTGGTCGCCTGCGCCGGTTGCTATCCCACCGCAACGAGCCTTGCCGCCGCGCCCGCCGTGCGCGCGGGCTGGGTGGCCGAGAACGGTCCTGTGATTGTCGATGCCATTAGCGGCGTGACGGGCGCCGGTAAGTCCTGCAACGCCCGCACCCATTTTTGCAGCGCGGACGAGAACCTGGAAGCCTATGGCGTGGGTAAACATCGCCACACGCCTGAGATTGAGCAAATCCTTGGCTTAACCGATCGCGTCGTCTTTACCCCGCATCTGGCACCGCTCAAGCGCGGCTTGCTCTCCACGGTGACGATGCCGCTCGCGCCGCAGGCCATCGACTTCTTGGCTCTTGAGGATGTTGTCGACTATTACAAGCAGTTCTACGCTGGGCGCACCTTTGTGCGTGTGCTCGACGCCGGCCAGCAGCCCAAGACGGCTTCGGTCGTCGGTACCAATGCCGCCCAGATCGGCCTTGCGCTCAACAAGCGCGCGGACGTGCTGGTGGCGACGGGCGCCATCGACAATCTGTGCAAGGGCGCTGCGGGCCAAGCAGTCCAGTGCGCCAATATCGTCTTTGGCTTTGACGAGCGACGAGGCTTGCCCACAGTGGCGTGCCCGGTGTAGCACATTCGATTGTTAACGATTTAGTAGTCGGGCATCGAGTGGGGCGCCACTCTTAAGCTGGTCTCATGATCACGACTGGCATGGCGCACCAACCGATGTCCGTGTTTTTGTTTGACATAAGGAGCCATAAAGACGATGAATACCGAGCTGTTTGATATCAAGATTCGCGCCGTCGAGGGTGGCGTTACGGCTGCGGCTGGTTTTAAAGCTGCAGGCATCCACGCTGGGTTCCGCAAGAACCCCGAGCGTCTGGATTACGCGCTTGTCGTGCCCGATAAACCCTGTCCCGGTGCCGGCGTGTTTACCACCAATCGCTTTTGCGCGGCGCCCGTGCAGGTGAGCCGTGCCAACCTGGGCGGTGCCGACAAGGGCTACGGTATCATCGCCGGCGTTTCGGTCAACTCTGGCAATGCCAACGCCGCCACGGGTGAGACCGGCCTTGCATGCGCGCGCGAGACGTGCAGCATCGCATCGCAGGTCATCGGCTGTGAGCCCCAGCAGATTCTGGTTGCCTCCACGGGCGTGATTGGCCAGATTCTGCCGATCGACACGTTTGAGACCGCCATTCCTGCTGCCTACGAGGCGCTCTCCGCCCACGGTGGCGCCGATGCCGCTCGCGCCATCATGACGACCGACACGCACTCCAAGGAGTACGCCGTGTCCTACGTCAGTGAGGCTGCGGGTCATGCGGGCAATGTCTATACGGTAGGCGGAATGTGCAAGGGCTCGGGCATGATTATGCCCAACATGGCCACCATGATCGCAGTTATCACCACCGATGCCCCCGTCGAGCCTGCGGCACTTCATGCCCTGCTGCTCTCGACCGTCAAGCAGACCTTTAACAAGGTAACGGTCGATTCCGACACCTCGACCAACGACACCTGCATCATGCTTGCCTCCGGTGCCGCTGCCGCAGATGCCGAGCCTATCGTCGAGGGCTCCGATGCCTTTGACGAGTTGACTTTTGCCGTGCACGAGGTGTGCGAGAGCCTGGCGCGCAATATCGCCGCCGATGGTGAGGGCGCATCCAAGCTTGTTACGGTCAACGTTACCGGCGCCGCCAACGACGAGGAAGCTGATATCGCCGCCCGCGCCGTTGCCAACTCGCCGCTCGTTAAGACTTGCATCGCCGGCCACGACTGCAACTGGGGCCGCGTTGCTATGGCGCTTGGCAAGTGCGGCGTGAAGTTTAATCAGGAAGACGTTTCCATCGACATGATGGGCATGCCTGTCTGTCGCGACGGTCTGGCTGTTTCCTTTGACGAGGACGAGGCTCTACGACGTTTTGAGGCGCCCGAGATCGTGATCTCGGCCGACCTGGGCGCAGGCGACGCGGCAACGACCGTGTGGACCTGCGACCTCACGCATGAGTACATCTCCATCAACGGCGATTACCGTTCCTAGATTCCAGGCACGTTGCGCATCTTGCTGCGATTGCGGACAGCGGAGCACGGCGCGATAACGATATGAAAGACGAGGCAGATTATGAAATTCGCACGCGATTGTCGTTCGAGCGAATCCAACGAAGCAACCGCGCAGCTGCTGTTCGAAGCGCTGCCGTGGATTAAGAACCTGACCGGCAAGACGGTTGTTATCAAATATGGCGGAGCTGCCATGGTTGATGAGCAGCTGCGCCGCGACGTGATGAGCGACATCGTTTTGCTCAAGATCATCGGTATGCGCCCCGTCATCGTGCACGGCGGCGGCAAGGCTATCAACGAGGCGCTGAGCCATTACGATATTCCCGTCGAGTTTAAGAACGGCCAGCGCGTGACCACGCCGGCGACTATGGATATCGTGCGCGAGGTGCTGGGCGGCAAGGTTAACCAGGAGCTGGTTGCTGCCATCAACCACCACGGCAACCTGGCCGTGGGCGTGTCGGGCAGCGATGCCGGCACGCTCATCGCCGAGCCGCTCGACCCCGAGCTCGGTCGCGTGGGCAAAGTGACGCACGTCAACACCGACTATATCGAGCGCTTACTCGATAGCGAGTACATCCCCGTCATCGCTACCGTCGCGGCGGGGGAGGACGGCGGTTTCTTCAACATCAACGCCGACGGTGCCGTTGCCGCGGCGCTCCACGCGCATAAGGCGATTTTTTTGACCGATGTCGATGGCCTGTACAAGGACTTTAGCGACAAGGACTCGCTTATCTCCAACCTAACGCTCGACGAGGTTAACGAAATGCTCTACGGCGGCGAGGTCGATAAGGGCATGATTCCCAAGCTGCGTGCGGCCGTCGATGCGCTTACAGGCGGCGTATTTCGTGCCCACATCATTAACGGTACTACGCCGCATTCGCTGCTCCTGGAGCTGCTGACCGATGCCGGCGTCGGCACCGTGATCCATTCCACCGAGACGGCTTACGAGTTCGATACGCATCCGCATCCGCTTTCGACGTTTGCTGCGCGTCTGACCGAGAACCTCGACGAGGTCGAAAAGCTTCAGACGGTCTAGCCGACCCGCAGCCGCCCCATTCCTGCACCCATAGGCCTGCGCCGTCCGGCGCTCAACGAAAGGCATCCCATGTCACTTGCAGCTCAGCAATCGCTTGAATCCCATTACGTTATGCATACCTTTGGCCGCTCTCCGGTCGAGTTTGTCGAGGGTCACGGCATGAAGCTCACCGGCGACGATGGCCGTGAGTACCTTGACTTTCTTGCCGGCATCGGCGTGTGCAGTCTAGGTCATGGCGACCCGGCTGTGCTCTCGGCGCTCGAGGCACAGACCAAAAAGCTCATGCACGTCTCCAATTACTTCTACATTGAGCAGCGCGGACAGGTCGCGGCGCTGCTGTCCAAGCTTGCTAACGACGACGTAGATGGTGCGCGCGTGCTTGCCGATGCCATTGCCGCCGGCGATGAGACCACGGCAGCTGCTCTTGGTGCCCCGGCTGCGGACGAGCAGGTGTGGGAGACCTTCTTTGCCAACTCCGGCGCCGAGGCCAACGAGGGCTCGATGAAGCTCGCGCGCCTGTACGCCAAGCGTGCCGGTAACGGCGGCAACACTATCGTGTGCATGCGCGGCGGCTTCCACGGCCGTACGCTCGAGACCATTGCCGCCACTATGCAGGATTGGCTGCAGGACAGCTTCCGCCCGCTGCCGGGTGGCTTTGTGGCCTGTACGCCCAACGATATCGATGAACTGCGTGCGATCTTTAAGCAGCTGGGGAGCGAGATTTGCGCCGTGATGCTCGAGCCGATCCAGGGTGAGAGTGGCGTGCATCCCATGACCGAGGAGTTTATGGCGGCAGCGCGCGACCTGGCACACGAAGTGGGCGCCGTGCTTATCGCCGACGAGGTCCAGTGCGGCATCTTCCGCTCCGGCAAGCCGTTTGCATTCCAAACCTATGGCGTGGAGCCCGACATCATGAGTCTTGCCAAGGGCATTGCCGATGGCGTGCCCATGGGTGCCGTGGTGGCAAAGAAGGAGATTGCCGACGTGTTTAAGCCGGGCGACCACGGCTCGACCTTTGGCGGCAGCTGCCTGGCCATTGCGGCGTGCGCCGCGACGCTCTCCGCGCTTGTGCGCGGCGATTATGCCGGCCATGCTGCCAAGGTAGGCGCCTATATGGAGGCAAAACTCGCCAAGCTGCCGCACGTGACCGAGGTACGTGGCCGCGGCTTGATGCTCGGCTGTGATTTGGATGATGCCGCGGGCGACGCGCATGATATTGTTGCCCGCGCGCTGGCCGCCGGTGCCGTGATCAACGCTACAGGTGCCCATACGCTGCGTTTCCTGCCGCCGCTCGTCTGCGAGGAATCCGACGTGGACAGCCTGATCGAGATCCTGTCGGGTGTCTTGGCCTAGCGAGAGCAATACATAGCCAGGTTGAACGGGTTTCAGATTGTCGGTGTGTCATTGATGCATCATTGGACGGTCTGGAACCCTTTTTGTCATAAATCTGCACAGGCCAGGAGAGCCTCTGGCCAAAAAAGAAAGGCCTCCATCACTGGGGGCCTAACAATTCAGTGGTGGGCGATGAGGGATGTCGCGTGCGGCTGACGCCGCCCGCTCTCGCTTCGGGCCTACGGTCCTCGCGTGCTGCGCTGGAAAACGCTTCGCGTTTCCTCAGCTCCGCACCCTTGCGGGTTCGAATCCCTCTGCGATGGGCCCAAAAAAGAAAGGCCTCCATCACTGGGGGCCTAACAATTCAGTGGTGGGCGATGAGGGATGTCGCGTGCGGCTGACGCCGCCCGCTCTCGCTTCGGGCCTACGGTCCTCGCGTGCTGCGCTGGAAAACGCTTCGCGTTTCCTCAGCTCCGCACCCTTGCGGGTTCGAATCCCTCTGCGATGGGCCCAAAAAAGAAAGGCCCCCATAGCTGGGAGCCTATCAAATCAGTGGTGGGCGATGAGGGATTCGAACCCCCAGCCTTGTGCGTGTAAAGCACCTGCGCTAACCGTTGCGCCAATCGCCCGCAGGGATTGAGTATAGCGGAAACCCGATACGGTTCATCGCTAATCCATAACGAAACTTAGGCGGCGACTTCGGCGCCCTTGTTCTCGTCGATAAAGAAGCGCTTGTACCAGATGAGGAACGTCAGCGTGGTATAGATCTTGCGCTGGTTGAGCGCACGGCCCTCAAAGTGATCGTCAAGCAGTTTCATGAGTGCATCCGTGTCAAAGAAATCGGCAGCCCACGGCGCGGTGAAGTACTCCTTGACGTAGTCGTAGTACTTCTGCTCGCGCAGCCAGAACTTAACCGGCACCGGGAAACCGACCTTCTTGCGCGTTGCCCACTCGTCGGGCAGCGTGCGGTTGGCGGCGTGACGCAGGACGAGCTTGCAGCCTTCTTCGTTAACACGGTAGTTGGCGGGAATGTGCTCGGCAAATTCCATGACTTTTTTGTCCAGGAACGGAACGCGAAGCTCCAGTGAGTGTGCCATGCACATCTTGTCGGCCTTGAGCAGAATGTCGCCCGGCAGCCACATGTTCATGTCCAGATACTGCTTCTTGGAGAGCTCGCAGCAATTGGGAACCTGCTTGTAATACTCGGCGCACATTTCGGCGGCGTTCTTGCCGGTGTCGTAGGCAGGCTTAAGCACCTCGTCGACCTCGGACGGGTCGAACACCTTTGCCTGGCCCACATACCAGCGCTCGGGGACCTCGGCGCACTTGGTCAAGAAATTGTGACCCTTAAAGTAGGGAAGATGCTGAACGAGCGAGCCCAGGGCGCGGCGCACGCCGAGCGGGACGCGCTTCTTGAAGGAGCGCATCTGAGGGGTGTCCTCGTACCACTCGTAGCCGGCGAACAGCTCGTCTGCACCCTCGCCCGAAAGGACCACGGTGACTTCCTTGGCTGCCATCTGGGCCAGATAGTACAGTGGCACGCTCGAGAGGTTCGATTGCGGCTCGTCCATGTGATACTGGATGTCGGGCAGCGCGTCGAAGAACTCGTCGGCGGTGATCATCTTGCGCACGTTCTTGATGCCCAGCTTGTCAGAAAGCTCGGCGGCGTAGTTGGTCTCGTTGAAGTTCTTGTAATCGAAGCCGACAGAATACGTGGTGTCGGGCATGAGACAGGCGGCAATGTAGCTGGAGTCCACGCCGCCAGAAAGGAACGAGCCCACCTTAACATCGGCGATTCGGTGCGCAGCGACGCTTTCGTGCACGACCTTGTCGCACTCGTCCACGTACTCCTCGAAGGTCTTGGAGTTGTCGTCGGTGAAGTCACAGCTCCAGTAACGCTTGATGTCCATGGTGTTAGTCGTCAGGTCATACGTAAAGCAATGCGCCGGGGCAAGCTTGAACACGCCCTTAAAGAAGGTCTCCTCCGTGGCGGGGAATTGCAGCGTCAGGTAGGGGCGCAGCGCGTCGTGGTTGACAGCCTTCTCAAACTTGGGGTGGTCCAGGAAGCTCTTGATCTCGGAGCCAAACAGCAGCGAGCCGTCGGAGGCCTGGTAGTAATAGAACGGCTTGATGCCAAAGATGTCACGGGCGCCAAAGAGTTTGTTCTTGTTTTGGTCGTGAATCACGAACGCGTACATGCCGCGAAGGCGGTTGACCAGATCTTCGCCCCACTCCTCGTAACCGTGCACCAGGACCTCGGTGTCGGCGTTGCAGTGGAAGACGTAGCCAGCGGCCTCGAGCTCGGAGCGGAGCTCCTGGAAGTTGTAGACCTCGCCGTTGAAGACAATCGTGACCTTGCCGTCATCGCTCGACATGGGCTGGGCACCAGCCTCGGAAAGGTCGAGAATCGAAAGACGGCGGAAGCCAAGCGCGACGTTATCGACGATGTGCTGACCGCCCATATCCGGACCGCGATGGATAATGCGATTCATCATGGCCGTGAGAACCAGCTCACTCTGTTCATCTGTACCGGTAAAACCGACAAAACCGCACATGCAAGATCCTTTCTGCTGACGGCTTAGGTGCACTGCCGCAAGGATTTGCAGCAGTCGATATCAATCAATCCTTACTATCATGCCAATCTTTTGTTTCGTGATGGGGCATAAGCGCCGAGGGGACCGAAAAAACCACGGCCCGCACTTCGGGTGAAGTGGCGGGCCGTGACTGTGATGATTGCCGTGCGCGAGAACGCGCAAGAGAGGTTAACGCTTGCCGCGCTCGGCAAGGTGGCGCTCCACCTTGGTGACGACGTGGATTAGCGGAATCGTTACAACCAGATAGTAGAGTGCGGCGCAAATGTAGGGTGTGATGTTTCCCGTGGTTGCCGTGAGGTTTTTGGAGAACAGCATGAGCTCTATGACACCGACGCTCGAAAGCGGCGACGTATCCTTATAGAGCATAACGAACTCGCTGGTCATGGCTGGGATGACGCAGCGCACGGCCTGCGGAATCACAATGCGCGACATGACTTGGGGCCACGTCATGCCAAGCGAGTAGGCAGCTTCCGATTGACCAGGCGGGTCGCGATGCCGCCGAGCACGACGTTGCCGGTGTCTTCGTTTTACTTTGCAGTTGTCGAGATAACGGTGAGCGTGGAGCCTGTCTCATCGCCGGCACCCGAGGCGTCCTCGCTCGAAGAGCCGCTCGTCGGCGCCATGCCAAACTGCTCGCCCGTCGGAACCTCTTTGATGATTTTCATACCGGTAAAGGAGTTCGACACTATCCATTTTGTAGGGCAGGTCTCTTGTTATTTCGAATTAACCGCGCGCCAATCCTTGCAAGTTTTTAGGGTGCTGAGACGCTCGCAAGGTTAGGTGGCATATTAGGATGGTTGATAATACGAAGGACGTGACCGGATTCATCCGAGACGGTCTTTGCTCTTTTAAGGTTAGGTTTAGCGAGAGAGGTCGTTATATGTCGGATATGACGCAGGAGAAGCTGGCTTTGATGCGCTATGTAGAGCTGCTCGAGGCCGAGGCCCTTGTTGTTTCCAAGCCGGATACTCTATACGACCAGCGCATCGAGTTTGCGACCGACGACTCGCGCCAGGTGCGTCCGGGCACATTGTTTGTTTGCAAGGGCCGTGCGTTCAAGCGCGAGTATCTGGTCTCCGCGATTGCCGATGGCGCCGTGGCGTACGTGTCCGAGGTCGATTATGACGTCGATATTCCCGCTGTGATCGTCAACGATATCCGTCGTACGCTCGCTGTGGTGGCGGATGCCTATTACTGCCACCCTTCGGGCAAGGTGAAGGTCTGCGCTTTTACCGGTACCAAGGGCAAGTCGACCTGCAGCTTCTATCTGCGCGGCATTCTTGCCAACGAGGCAAAGCTCACGGGCTGCCATCGGCCTGCCCTCAACACGGGTATCGAGTTCGATGATGGTATCGAGGCGGGCCCTTCCAAGCTGACGACTCCCGAGTCCTTCCTCTTACAGTCGCGTATCGCACATGCCGCTGAGGTGGGCGCTCCGTGGCTGGTCATGGAGGCGTCGAGCCAGGGCCTCAAATACGAGCGTACGGGCAAGATTGCCTTTGAAGTGGGCGCCTTTACCAATATCGGTGAGGACCACATCTCGCCGATCGAGCATCCCACGCTCGAGGATTACTTTGCCAGCAAGCTCAAGATTTTTTCGCAGAGCCGTTTTGCCGCGGTCAACCTCGATATGGATAAGGTCGATCGTGTGCTCGAGGCGGCGTCCCGCTGCGAGCGTACGGTAACGTTCTCCCTGACCGACGAGCGTGCCGACGTGCTTGCGCTGGCGATTCATAATGGCGACTGCGGCATGGTGGCAACAGTGCGTACGCCCCGCTTTACGCGTGACATTGTGATTCCCACGCCGGTTAAGTTCAATGTGTCCAACGCGCTTGCCGCTATTGCCTGCGCCGAGGCCCTGGGCATTTCCGAAGAGGGCATCGTCCATGGCTTTGAGGGTGTCTTCGTTCCCGGCCGCATGGAGCTCTATCCGTCCGTATCGGGCAAAATCTTGGGCGTCGTTGACTTTGCGCACAACGGCATGAGCCTCGAGACGCTTTTGCGCGATCTGCACGAGAACTATCCCGAGCGCGAGCTGGCGGTTGTCTTTGGTGCAACGGGCGGCAAGGGCGTCGATCGCCGCACCACGATGGGTATTGCCGCCGGCAAGTACGCCGATCGCATCGTGATTACCGAGGACGACCCGGGCCCCGAGGACGTCGAGGACATTTGTGCCGAGATTGCGCGCAATGTCCAGGCGCAGGGAAACGACAACTGGCAGATTGTGACCGACCGTACCGCCGCTATCGAGGCGGCCGTGCGCGAGACCGAGCGCCCCGCTGTGGTCATCGTGACCGGTAAGGGCGAGGAGGAGTGCATGCTGCGCAAGAACGGACCCGAGCCCTGCAAGCGCGATGGCTTGGTTCTCAAGCGCATCCTTGCGGCGTACGACGCCTAAACGCTGCCGCCTTTAGGACGGCGTTTGCGGACCCCGGCGTCTGATGATGCAATGCCTTCTAGGTGTGCTTACCCTAGGGAAAACACGCCTGTGGGCCCGTAAGCGTGTTTGCCTTAGGGAAAACACGCTATCAAGATTAAACCTCTTCTACGTAAACGGAGTAACCATGTCCCACAACACCCTGCCGACCGTTGCCGAGCTTTCGGGCGAGATGCGCGAGCGCTTGGCCAAGGTCAAGTACGTCTTTACCGACCTGGATGCCACGATGCTCGCACCCGGCTCGTGTGTGCTGCGCGACAACGACGGCAACCCTTCGACCAAACTCGTCGAGGCCGTCGTGGCGCTTGCTCGCGCTGGTATTCAGGTGGTTCCCACCTCGGGCCGCAACCGCACCATGATCCACGAGGACGCGCGCGTGCTCGGCCTCAACTCCTACATTGGTGAGATGGGCGGCCTGGTTATGTACGACCTCAAGGCCAACGATTGGGAGTATCTGACTGGCGACATGCCTTACGACCCCGCCTGCGGCCTTACTCCGCACCAGGTGATCGAGCAGACCGGCGTGTGCGAGAAGATCCTTGCCCGCTGGCCGCACAAGATCGAGTATCACAACGACATGTCGACCGGCTACAAATACCGTGAGGTCACCGTCGGCATGCGCGGCGATGTGCCCGACGATGAGGTCCAGGCCATCCTGGACGAGGCCGGCTGCGGTCTGATCTGGGCTTGCAACGGCCATTTGACTCACCTGTCCAAGCCGACGACGCTCGAGCTCGATCGCGTCGAGGACGGTCGCGCATTCAACATCAACCCCGCGGGTCTCAACAAGGGCGTTGCCATTGCGCGCTTCTGCGAGCACCTGGGGATCGAGCGCGAGGAGACGCTCGCGCTCGGCGACTCCGAGTCCGACTTCTACATGGCCGATTACGTGGGCACGTTTTGCCTGGTCGAGAATGGCCTGACGAGCGCCGGCGCGCCCGAGTTCTTGGCTGCTTGCGAGAACGCTTTCGTTACGCGCGGCAAAATTGTCGACGGTTGGGCGGCGACGGCAGGGCTGCTGGTCGCGGCGCGCTCGTAGCGCGCCGCCGCCGCACTTGGACATGTCTTTTCGAGAGAGACTGGTGAGGTAATGTCCGATATCGAGAATCCGGCAGGCGACACGCGCCCGATTGGCGTGTTCGATTCTGGTTTGGGTGGTCTGACAGTTGCGCGCGCCATCGCGACGGCGCTGCCGCGCGAGTCCGTCTACTACTTTGGCGACACCAAGCGCTGCCCCTACGGCACGCGCACCGAGGATGAGGTGCGCTCGTTTGCGTTGCAGGCGGGTCGTTGGCTTTCGAAGCACGACGTCAAGATTATGGTCATCGCCTGCAACACGGCGACCGCTGCGGCCTTGCGTCTGGCCCAGCAGGTGCTCGACGTTCCCGTGATCGGCGTGATTGCGCCGGGTGCCCGTGCGGCAATCAACAGCACCCGCTCGCGTCGCGTGGGCGTGCTCGCCACCAACCTCACCATTCGCTCGGGCGCCTACACGCGCGCCATTCAGGATCTAGATGCCGGCGTCGATGTGTACGGCTGTCCTGCCTCGAGCTTTGTCGAGGTTGTCGAACACGAGCTCGCCTCGGGTGCACATCTGCAAGAGCAGTGGCTCGAGAACGAGGACATCTTCGATACGCCTGCCGTGCGTGCGCTGGTGGGTGCCACGGTTGAGCCGCTGCGCGACCACGGTATCGATACCGTGGTGCTCGGCTGTACGCATTTTCCGCTGTTGGTGGGACCTATCCGCCATGCTCTGGGGCCTGGGGTGCGCGTCGTGAGTTCCGCCGCGGAGACCACACGCGAGTTGACCGATATCCTCACGCGCCGCGAGCAGCTGGCGGGCGACGCCGCCGAGCCGCAGCATCGGTTTGCCCCGACGGCCGATAACATTGCCGAGTTTGCGGTGGCGGGCAGCTTTATCTTTGGTCAGCCGCTCAAGAGCATCGAACATATCGATATCGATGAACTGAAATAGATGTAAGGCAGCCGCCAAAGCCTTCGCCACATCTTTTGCCGAAAGGATATTTATATGGAGTACATGCAGGTCAACCGCGCCAACGGCCGCGCCGCCAACGAGTTGCGCCCCGTTAAGCTCACCCGTGGCGTCATGAAGCACGCCCACGGCTCGTGTTTGGCCGAGTTCGGTGACACGCGCGTGCTGTGCGCCGCTACTATCGAGGAGGGCGTACCGGGCTGGCGAAAGGGAGCTAAGGCTGGCTGGTTGACCGCGGAATACGCCATGCTGCCGGCGTCGACCGGCAAGCGCTGCAAGCGCGAGCACGTCAACCGCAAGGGTCGCTCCATGGAGATCGAGCGCCTCATTGGCCGCAGCCTGCGTACCGTCGTCAACATGAAGGCGCTCGGCGAGTACACCGTCACCGTCGACTGTGATGTGATTCAGGCCGATGGCGGCACGCGTACAGCGAGCATTACCGGCGCTTGGGTGGCGCTGCACGACGCCCTCGCCATGTGGGTCGAGGCGGGCAAGATCGAGCGCATCCCGCTTACCGGCCAGGTGGCTGCCATCTCCATGGGCGTTGTCGACGGCAATACGTTGCTTGACCTCGATTATTCCGAGGACAGTCATGCCGAGGTCGACATGAACCTCGTCGCCATCGACACCGGTGAGATGATCGAACTCCAGGGCACCGGCGAGCAGGCGCCCTTCGACCGCAAACGCCTCAACGCCCTGCTCGACCTGGGCGACAAGGGTATCGCCGAGCTCATCGAGCTTCAGCGCCAAGCCCTCGCCTAACCTGCCAAAACAGGACAGGTTTATTTTGGTAGGTTTTATCTGCGGAAATGCTGCGTTGAAAGGTCCGATCGCCTGAGAGGGGAGAGACCAAGTGCCCGAACGCCCCTCGGCGCGGCATTGCTATAGAGACAAGGAGACCACTCATGGCACTTGAGAAGATTGACATCGACACCCTCGACCCGGCAGCGACCATTGTCGTGGCAACGGGCAACGCCCATAAGCTCACCGAGATCGAGGCCATTTTGGGCAAGGTCATGCCCGAGGTTCGCTTTGTGGCGCTCGGCCAGCTGGGCGATTTTGAGGACCCCGAGGAAAACGGCACGACGTTTTTGGAGAACGCCATCATCAAGGCGCAGGCTGCCGTCGAGGAGACGGGCCTTATGGCCATTGCCGACGATTCGGGCCTGGTCGTCGACGCACTGGACGGTGAGCCCGGTGTGTATAGCGCGCGCTACGCGGGCGTTCACGGCGACGATGCCGCCAACAATGCCAAGCTGCTCGTGAATCTGGAGGGCGTGGCCGACGAGGACCGCACTGCGCGCTTTATGAGCGTCGTCGTGCTCATCGACACGGACGGCCTGGTCACCTATGGCGAGGGCGCCTGCGAGGGCGTTATCGCGCACGAGGGCCGCGGCGATCACGGCTTTGGCTACGACCCGCTGTTCCTGCCGGTCGATACGCCGGGCAAGACCATGGCCGAGCTGACAGCGGACGAGAAGAATGCCATCAGCCATCGTTTCCATGCGCTCGAGCATCTGTCCGCCAAGCTGACGGGCGAGGAGTAGACCGTGCGCGCGGTGGTGCAGCGCGTGCTCAACGCCGGCGTGACGGTCGACGGCGAGTGCGTGGGTCGCATTGGACGCGGCTACCTGGTGCTGCTTGGCGTGGGTCACGGCGATACGCACGCCGAGGCCGATAAGCTGTGGGGCAAGCTCCGCGGGCTGCGTATCAACGAGGACGAGAACGGCAAGACCAACTTGGCACTGGCCGATGTTGACGGCGAGGTACTCGTGGTGTCGCAGTTCACGCTGTTCGCCGATTGCCGTCACGGCCGCCGCCCATCGTTTACGGATGCCGGCGCCCCCGATGTCGCCAATGAGCTCTACGAGTACTTCTTGACGCTCGTTCGCCAAGATGTCGAACACGTGGCGCACGGCATCTTTGGCGCCGATATGAAAGTCGACTTGGTCAACGATGGCCCATTCACCATCGTCTTGGACACCGATAGTCTGTAAGTAGTCAATTTGGGACCGGGCTTATTTAACTACTTGCGTATGGCGGCAGCAGGGTGCTATAGTATTAGAGTTTTGTCTATCTTAGGGGTATTATTCCCTTTTTGAATTGCACCTTCTGGAGGCCCTGTTCATGGAAGAGATGGAAGTCAATCACGTCGACGACATCCACGAGAAGCTGACCGATATGGTGGGCGATCGCGTCAAGGTGAAGGCCAACATGGGCCGCACCCGCGTCGTCGAGCGCATGGGCACCATCAAGAGCGTCCACCCCGCCGTCTTCATCGTCGAGGTTGACGAGCGCCGCGGCCGCAAGTCGCGTCAGTCCTACCAGTATATCGATGTCCTCACCGGTCAGGTCGAGCTGTTCGACCCCGAGAGCGGCGAGCATATCTTTACCCCGCTCGGCAATCAGCTCGAGGAGCACTAGCGGTGACCGATCGGTCCCTGACTCTTTTCGCGCCGGCAAAGATTAACCTCTACCTGGGGGTTCATACCGAGCGCGATGACCGCGGCTACCACAGGGTCGATTCCCTGATGGCAGCTGTCGGTCTTTCCGATACCGTGACGGTCACGCCGGTGCAGGCGCTGACCGTCCAGACGGTTCCGGCATCAGATTTTCCCATGCAAAAGAATACGGCGTATCGGGCTGCGGTTGCTATGGCCGAGCATTATGGTCGCGAGGCAAACATCTGCGTGACGATTGAGAAGCGCATTCCATTGTGCGCCGGCTTGGGCGGTCCCTCGACGGATGCGGCCGCGGTCATTGTCGCCTTGGCGGAGCTCTGGGGCATTGATCGCACCGATCCCGCGCTCGACGACATCGCGTGCGGCATTGGTGCTGACGTCCCGTTCTTTTTGCACGCGAGCCCTGCGCTCTACGTAGGTGGGGGAGACGTGCTGGCAACTGAGTACCCAGCGCTGCCCGCGACGCCCGTCGTACTGGTTAAGCCGCGCGAGGCGAGCGTTTCGACAATTGAAGCCTATCGACGTTTTGACGAGGCCCCGGTGCCTGCGGACAAGCCCGGCGCGATAGCTTCTGCCTTGCGTGTTGGTGATGCCGAGACGGCATATGTACTCATCCATAACAACCTGGGTGTCATTTCCGCACAGATGGAGCCGCAGATTCAAACGGTCCTCGACTGGCTGCGTAAACAGGACGGCACCGTTGCTGTAGATGTGTGCGGATCGGGTGCCTGCTCGTTTGCCATTTGCGACACCGCCGCCACGGCCGAAAGGCTTGCCGAGGCTGCCCAGCAAAACGGCTGGTGGTCCTGCGCGACTGAGCTTATTCCCAACACGGTTCAAATCGACGCGCCAAAGAAATAAAAATTTCTCTAGCACGCGGCGAAAATCTTTGTTATTATAGTCGAGCTAACGGGTTGTGGCTCAGTTTGGTAGAGCACTGCGTTCGGGACGCAGGGGTCGCTGGTTCAAATCCAGTCAACCCGACCAGAGCATGAGGAGGGACCGCTTCTTGCGGTCCCTTTTTTTAGCTATTGTTGTGATACCGCGATACCCGCGGTATACTCATTCGAGCTTGTCTCGCTGTATTGTGGAGGTCTACATGTTTGGACTGAGGGCTCCTGAGCTCATCATTATTCTCGTCGTTGTCCTGATTATCTTCGGGCCCAAGAACCTGCCGAAGCTCGGCAAGTCCCTCGGCTCTACCGTCAAGAATATCCGTGAGGGTATGGAGAGCGACGATAAGGCCGAGACCAAGCAGGCCGAGGAGGTCGTGGTCGAGCAGTCCGAGGAGGACAAGGAGATCGCTGAGCTCGAGGCCAAGCTCGCTGCTGCCAAGAAGAAGCAGGCAGAGGACGGCGACGCGGACGCAGAGTAGTCCCATCCCTTTGGGGTGAGCACCTGACCGGCTTGCCCGCAGGCTAGCCGGTCTTTTTCGTTTTGTTGACAGTTGATTGTTTGATCAGAGTTGGGGAGATATCCGTATGGACGCAAGCCAGATCGTACTGACCGCTGAGGGCCGCCAGAAGCTCGTCGAGGAGCTCGCTTGGCGTGAGGGCGATTACGCCAAGGAGATCGTCGAGGACATCAAGGAAGCCCGCGCGTTCGGCGATCTTTCGGAGAACTCCGAGTACGACGCCGCTAAGGACAAGCAGGCCCAGAACGCCGCTCGTATTGCCGAGATCCAGGCCATCCTCGCCAACGCTCAGGTTGCTGCCACCACGGGCGATCTGACCGTCTCCATCGGTTCCACCGTTTCGCTGATTGATCCCAACGGCGAGGTCATGGAAGTCACGCTCGTTGGTACCACCGAGACCAATTCGCTCGAGCACAAGATTTCCAACGAGTCTCCGGTCGGTCACGCCATCATCGGTCACGGCGAGGGCGACTCCGTCGAGGTCGTTACGCCTTCCGGCAAGACTCGCGTCTACACCATCGCCAAGATCGCACGCTAGACCACGGTCCCGCGTACAGGTATGTTTTCGCTCCCTGGGACCGAATCCTGGGGAGCGTTTTAGTTTGAGGAGCTAACTTATGGCAGAGAACCAGAACGGCGCCGATCAGGCATCGACGCTCAACGACGAGCGCGCCACCCGCCTAGCCAAGCGCGCCGCCCTGTTCGAGGCGGGCCAGAACCCCTATCCCGAGCACTCTGAGCTTGAGGACTACGTCGCCGATATCGAGGCTAAGTACGCCGAGCTTGCCGATGGCGAGGACACCGAGGACGTCGTGAAGATCGCCGGCCGCGTGGTCGCCAAGCGCGGTCAGGGCAAGATCATGTTCATCGTCGTGCGCGATGCGACTGCCGAGATTCAGCTGTTCTGCCGCATCAACGACATGGACGAGGCTGCCTGGAATACGCTCAAGGCACTCGACCTGGGCGACATCCTGGGCGTGACCGGCGTGGTCGTGCGCACCCAGCGCGGCCAGCTTTCCGTTGCCCCTAAGAGCGCGACCCTGCTTTCCAAGGCCGTTCGTCCGCTGCCCGAGAAGTTCCACGGTCTTTCCGACAAGGAGACCCGCTATCGCCAGCGCTATGTCGACCTGATCGCCAACGACGACGTTCGCGAGACCTTCCGTAAGCGTTCGCAGATTCTCTCCACCTTCCGTCGCTTTATGGAGTCCGACGGCTACATGGAGGTCGAGACCCCCATCCTGCAGACCATCCAGGGCGGCGCTACGGCTAAGCCGTTCATTACCCACTTCAACGCGCTCGATCAGGAGTGCTACCTGCGTATTGCCACCGAGCTGCACCTCAAGCGCTGCATCGTCGGTGGTTTTGAGCGCGTGTTCGAGATCGGCCGCATCTTCCGTAACGAGGGCATGGACCTTACCCACAACCCCGAGTTCACCACGATGGAGGCCTACCGTGCCTTCTCCGACCTCGAGGGCATGAAGGCGCTCGCCCAGGGTGTCATTAAGGCGGCTAACAAGGCCATCGGCAACCCCGAGGTCATCGAGTACCAGGGCCAGACCATTGACCTTTCTGGTGAGTGGGCCAGCCGTCCCATGACCGACATCGTCTCCGACGTGCTCGGCAAGCAGGTCACCATCGACACGCCGGTCGAGGAGCTTGCTGCCGCCGCGCGCGAGAAGGGCCTGGAGATTAAGCCCGAGTGGACCGCCGGCAAGATTATCGCCGAGATCTACGATGAGCTGGGCGAGGACACCATCGTCAACCCCACGTTCGTGTGCGATTACCCCATCGAGGTCAGCCCGCTTGCCAAGCGCTTTGAGGACGACCCGCGCCTGACGCACCGCTTTGAGCTGGTTATTGCCGGTCACGAGTACGCCAACGCGTTCTCCGAGCTCAACGACCCGGTCGACCAGGCTGAGCGCTTTGCCGCCCAGATGGCCGAGAAGGCCGGCGGCGACGACGAGGCCATGGAGTACGACGAGGACTACGTGCGCGCCCTCGAGTACGGTATGCCTCCTGCGGGCGGCATCGGCATCGGCATCGACCGCGTGGTCATGCTGCTCACCAACCAGGCTTCCATCCGCGACGTGCTGCTGTTCCCGCACATGAAGCCCGAGAAGGGTTTCCAGTCCGGTGCCGCTGCCGCCAAGGCTGCCGAGGCCGGCAACACCGCGAGCCCCTTCGTCAAGCCGTTCAAGCCCACGGTTGATTATTCCAAGATTGCCGTCGAGCCACTGTTTGAGGAGTTCGTCGACTTTGATACCTTCTCCAAGAGCGACTTCCGCGCCGTGAAGGTCAAGGCATGCGAGGCCGTCAAGAAGTCCAAGAAGCTGCTGAACTTTACGCTCGACGACGGCACCGGCACCGACCGTACCATCCTCTCCGGCATTCATGGCTACTATGAGCCCGAGGATCTGGTCGGTAAGACGCTGCTCGCCATCACCAATCTGCCTCCGCGCAAGATGATGGGCATCCCCAGCTGCGGCATGCTCATCAGTGCCATCCACGAGGAGGAGGGCGAGGAGCGTCTCAATCTGATCCAGCTCGACGCTTCCATCCCCGCCGGCGCAAAGATGTACTAACTAGTTACGCGGTTCTACGAACCGCGTAACGGCTCGACGCTGCGCGGGCCGCATTTGGACAATCTGACGGTCAACTCCCTTCCT
>OAWA01000626.1_pt1 | contig 23130 bp, 19 predicted proteins | sample 1516971 | NCBI WGS metagenome assembly OAWA01 (sample SAMEA2580097, study PRJEB22360) | human gut metagenome | biome: human gut; feature: human-associated habitat; material: faeces | place: Denmark | collected 2008/2010
CTGTACGCCACGCATAGCCGTCCCGCTCCATATCCCCCCCAGCCGCTCCGGCATACTCGAAGTATTCTTTATTCCGTTGGGCGCGTATCTTGGGCTGGACGCCGGCAATCGTTTTGTCGGCGTCCAGCGCGGCGATAGGTGCATCCAGCCATCCCGGAGTGACTTCGACATCGCTGTTGAGCAAGACTGTGTATTCGTGTCCGATATGCTTCAATGCCTGGTTATATCCTTCGGCAAAGCCGTAATTCTTGTCCAGCCGGATGATGCCGACCGTCGGAAACTTTGTTTTCAGCATCTCGATGGAATCGTCCGTAGAGCCGTTGTCGGCAACGATTACATCTGCCCATTCGCCGGGTGTGCAAGCGACAACGGAGGGCAGGAATTCTTCCATCAGCGCGCGGCCGTTCCAGTTTAGGATGACGACGGCAAGACGTTTGTCCGGTTGAAAGTTGAAAGTTGAAAGTTGAAAGTTTTCGTTTGTTTTCATATTGTGTGTGTGCTTTTTTGTAATTTAACTTTCAACTCTCCACTTTCAACTCTCTTATGTTTCCATCTCTTATGCGTCCAAAGCCACCCCGACGGATTGCGCAAGATACATTTTTCCATCAAGCGGGCATATTGTTCGGTAATCCAGTTCTCAGGAGTCTCTTTGGGAGTCTCGGTCACCAGTTTCATATCTATGGTATAGTAGCCGCGTTTCACCTGCTTCGTGTCGAGGAATATGACCGGCAAATCCAGTTTGCGGGCAAGGCGTTCGGGGCCGGTCAGGATGGAGGAATCCTGGTTCAGGAAGTTCGTCCAGTAGTGCAGGTTGTTCCGGCTCGGTGTCTGGTCGGCGATAAAGATCACGACACAGCGGGTTTTGTCTTTCTTCAGGGTGATGACATCGCGCACGGTGTCCTGTTTTTTGATCCCGAAGGAACCGAATTTCGTACGCAGGTTAAAAAACAGGCGATCGAATGCCTGGTTGTTGAGGGGTCGGTATATCTGGTAGATGCGGGAATCCTTGAAACGGGAAGTCGAGCCGGAAAACCATTCCCAGTTGCCGTAATGTCCCATCAGGAGGATAAAACAGGTGTGCCCTTTCTCCATCAGCGTGTCTACCAGTTCGGGATTTTTCAGGAAAGCCCGGCGTTGTAACTCTTCGAGGGAGATGTGGGCGAGCTTGATCGTCTCGACCACGTAGTCGGCGAAGTGATGGTAGAACTCGCGTTCCAGCCGGCGCAGTTCGGTGTCCGATTTATCGGGAAAAGAGGCTTTCATATTTTGCCTGACGACTTTCACCCTGTATCTGACGACCTTATAGACCAGAACATAGAGGATATCCGATAATATATAAAGCGCCCACATCGGCAATAAGGCATGAACCTTTACCCAACTGTAGATAAGCGCATATTGTATTTTATTCCACATGATGGTTTTATTAGTTTTTATTTGTGTAAATGCTGATTTATCTGTTGCTTTTCTCTTGAAAGAAAAGTAACCAAAAGTTCAAGGCTAAAGTTGCTTCGCTACTCCGTTCCCTTCGTTCGCTGTCGCGTCTGAAACTCGCTTCGCTCAGACAGCAGACGTTCCGGGTGCTCACTACGGTCTCTGCGCTTAACGCTCACCGGCTTAGGCCGGAAATAGAGCCTGACGGCTCTTCGGGGATTGCCGATGCTACCTGCTCCTTTGCGATCCCACATTTGATGTGGGAACAGGCTTGTCCCCCGTGCTTGACACGGGGTTGCAGAAGAACTGTCGGTTAAGCCTTGATCTTTTGGTTACTTTTGGATCAAGCCAAAAGTAACGGATAAATCATTTATTCTATAATCTTTACTACTAACGCCGTTTTGTCCTCGTTCCAACCTTCCAGTATGACCTGCCGGGTTTCGTTGACCAACGAGTGGTCGTACGGGATCTCCACCTTGATATAATTCTCCGTGAAGCCGTGCATCATGCCTCCTTTGCGTGTTTGTTCAAACAAGACATTCGCCTTCTGGCCGATATGCGCTTCGTAGAAAGCATGGAGCTTACGGTCGGATATGTCCAGCAATTGCTGGCTGCGGGCATGCTTGGTTTTCGGGTCGACGACGTGGTCGATCTTGAGTGCCTGCGTACCCGGCCGTTCCGAATAGCTGAACACGTGCAGCTGGCTGATGTCCAGGCTTTCGATAAAGGTGCGGGCCTCCTCGAAACAGGTATCCGTTTCACCCCGCGTACCGACGATCACATCGACGCCGATAAAGGCGTGCGGCATGACCTCTTTGATCTTTTCGATCTTATGCCGGAACAGGGTCGTGTCGTAACGGCGGCGCATCAGTTTCAGCACCTCGTCGCTTCCGCTCTGTAACGGAATATGAAAATGAGGAGCGAAACGTCTGCTGCATGCCACGAAATCGATCGCCTCGTCCGTGATCAGGTTCGGTTCGATGGAGGAGATACGGTAGCGTACGATCCCTTCCACCTTGTCGAGGGCGCGGATCAGGTCGATAAACGTCTCCCCGGTGCTCTTCCCGAAGTCGCCGATGTTGACGCCTGTCAGCACGATCTCTTTTCCCCCGTTTGAGGCGACCTCTTCGGCCTGCTTCACCATGCTGGCGATCGTCCCGTTGCGACTGCGTCCGCGGGCAAAGGGGATCGTGCAGTAGGAACAGAAATAATCGCATCCGTCCTGCACTTTCAGGAAATGGCGCGTACGGTCGTCTGCCGAGCAGGAAGGGGAGAAAGTACGGATATCTTTCGTCCGGGAAGCGATTATGGCGCCTCCCTCTTCTCTCTTTTTCAGATCGTCCAGATACATTAACAAATCCAGCTTCTGCTCGGCTCCCAAGACAAGGTCGACTCCTTCGATATGGGAAACCTCTTCCGGCTTTAACTGGGCGTAGCAACCGGTCACGACGATGAACGCCCCTGGGTGCTGTTTGCCGATCCGGCGGATCGCCTGGCGGCATTTCTTGTCGGCAAGTTCTGTCACGGAGCAGGTGTTGACAACGCAAATATCGGCCTTTTCACCCGGACGTGCTTTGCGTACGCCCTGTTCGGCAAGGACTTTCCCTATGGTCGAAGTTTCGGCGAAATTCAGCTTGCATCCTAAGGTATAGTATGCGGCTATCTTGTTCTCAAAAACAGTCTTATCAATCATTGTCTTTTAATTATCGCGCAAATTTACGGAAAATGTTTGGAGATAGTATATTCTTATCGTTTATTGTGGAACCGGTAACCTATCCCTAACATCAGGTTGTTGGGGTCTTTGAATTTGCTCAACTGGTATCCCACGTGCAGGAACAGGTTGCGTGTGACAGATGTTTTCAGTGCCAGGATTTGGTACATCCCTTGCGTATCGGTGCATTTGTGGTAAACATTGTAGCCTATGCCTACATTGATCGTGAAGATCGGCATGACCAGTTCGCCCCGTACGGATAGCCCGACTGCCAATTGTTCCTTGAATGGCGGACGGTAAAACCTGTGCTCGGCCTGGTCGTTGTAGTCGGCTTCGTATTCCTTGATGTTGGCACTTTCGTCGTATTGTACGTCGAGCGATGCTCCGGCACGGAAATATTGGTGGAAGTTATACATAGGATTGAAATTGAATCCTAATACGCCGAACGAGCCGGGGGCCAGGTAGGCTTCATCGGGCTTGATAACCCCTTTTCGTTTCGAGGCGCCGTATAAGACGATGTCGTAGCTGATGTGAGGTTTGATGCGTTGTGTGGTCCGCCTGCCTGACATCACCGTCCCGGCATTTGCTCCGAAGGTGTGCACCAGACCTATCCTGCCTCCGACGGTATTGACGCCTGCGTTGGGGTACTGGGTGTTTCCGTTGGAGAAGTGGCTCAGGTCGATGCCTGTCGTCAGTTGCCATCCTGCCGCCAGTTGCCAGTTCAGCAAGAATCCCAAATTGATATAGGCATTGATCTTTGACCCCACAACATAATTATAGGCGTTGGTTCCTGGATGGTACTTTTTCCATCCGAAAGAGGCCCCGAAGTTCCATTCGTAATCCAGTGACAGGCGGGAGGAGAGCCGGGCTATGCGTGCTCCCTGGAATGCATATACTGCAACCGGAGTCCCGATCTCGGCCTTGTCAAAGAAAGAGTGGTATGAAACACCGATTCCCTGGTACGTGTGCGGGTATAATTTCCCGTAGCGCGAATCGGGATGAAACCGGAAAGAGTATTTCAGGTGTGCCGACACGGACTTACGCAAGGGTTGCCATGCAGCGTTTGCGCCGGCAAAGAACTCATTGGTGGGGATGAGGTAGACGGGACGGAAGTCGATACCGACCCCGTGTGTGAGCGGATGGCGGGAGACGGTGTCGTTCGCCCCTGTCTCTTGTGCACATATATGAGTGCATCCTAACACACATATTGTAATAAGTACTTTCCAGTTCTTCATGTCTCATTCGTTTATTCGGTTGCCAAAGATAGGTAAAAATTTAGTTTGTCAAACCTTTGGGTATTGTTGTACTGTTGGTTAAACTCTGGCTATCTGTTGTGTATTTGTCGGATAGTCTGTATTTTTGCGCAAATTATAATACAGTGTGCAGTATGATACAAGAGAATTTTATCAAGATATACGAGAAAAGTTTCAAGAAGAACTGGGAACTGCCCGCCTTGACGGATTACAGCAAAGGGACGACCTTTTCTTTCGCCGATGTGGCCAAAGAGATTGCCCGTATCCATATCCTATTTGAAGAATGTCAGATACGGCGGGGAGATAAGATTGCTCTGATCGGAAAAGACAGTGCCCGCTGGTGTATTGTTTATATGGCCGCTGTGACCTACGGAGCGATTATAGTACCTATCTTGCAGGACTTCAGTCCGAACGATGTGCATCATATTATCAATCACTCCGAGTCGGTTTTCCTTTTTGTCAGTGACCGTATCTGGGATACACTGGAAGAGGAAATGATCGAGGACGTGCGTGGTGTCTTTTCGCTGTCCGATTTCCGTTGCCTGCATCAGCGCGATGGTGAAAGCATTCAGAAGCTTTTGAAAGGCATGGATGAGAAGATGGCGGAAAAGTATCCGGACGGTTTCGGCAAGGATGATATCGAATATGCGGAATTGGACAATGACAAAGTGGTCCTGTTGAACTATACTTCCGGCACGACCGGTTTCAGTAAAGGGGTTATGCTTACCGGAAACAACCTGGCGGGGAATGTGATGTACGGCATCGAGCTTGGCGTATTGTACAGGGGGGAACGCGAACTCTGTTTTCTGCCGTTGGCACATGCTTATAGTTGTGCGTTCAATTTCCTGGTTCCGATGGCTGTCGGGGCGCATGTCTACCTGTTGGGGAAGGTCCCTTCTCCCAAAATCCTGTTGAAAGCCTTCGAGGAGGTGAAACCGAACCTGATCCTGACGGTCCCGTTGATCCTGGAGAAGATTTACAAGAAAATGATCCTGCCGCAGCTTAGCAAGACGACTATGAAGGTGGCGTTGAATATTCCATTGCTGGATTCCCGTATCTATGCACAGATACGGAAGAAACTGGTTGATGCCTTCGGCGGACGTTTTCGTGAAGTGATCGTGGGAGGAGCGGCCATGAATGAGGAGGTGACGAATTTCCTTTATAAGATCAAATTCCCGTTCACGATTGGTTATGGTATGACGGAATGTGGACCGCTGATCAGCTATGACCATAATGACGAGTATGTCCCCGGTTCATGTGGCCAGATATTGAAGGGCATCATGAAGGTGCGTATCGACTCGGAAGATCCTTATAACAAGGTAGGAGAAATTCAGGTGAGCGGCGAAAATGTGATGAAAGGTTATTATAAGAACGAGGAAGCGACTTCCAAGGTTTTTACGGAGGACGGCTGGTTGCGTACGGGTGACTTGGGGACGATCGACGCCGATAACCGTATTTATATCCGTGGTCGTAGCAAGACGATGATCTTGGGGGCGAGCGGACAGAATATTTATCCGGAAGAGATCGAATCGAAGCTGAACAACTTGCCGTTTGTAATGGAAAGCATCATAATAGAGAAGAACGGTAAGCTGGTAGGGCTTGTTTATCCGGATTACGATACGGTGGACAGCACGGGAATTTCGCATGAAGATCTTCCGATCATCATGGAGCAGAACCGGATCGAACTTAACAAACTTTTAGCACCTTACGAAGCTGTTTCCGCCCTGCAATTGTATCCGACAGAATTCGAAAAGACGCCTAAGAAAAGTATTAAGCGTTACTTGTATAGCAACTATTGATTAGTTTATATGGTCTGTAAATCAAATCGTTGAGGCTTGTGTATAAAATATTTTGAAAAAAAGCGCAATATGTTGTACAACATATTTGATTAATACATACATTTGCATCGTTTTAAGACAAGAAGATATTATAGACCGTTTAAATTAAAAAACAAAATGAAAAAGTTAGTTGCATTTGCTGCTGTTATCGCAGCTGTATCATTCGCATCTTGTGGCAACAAATCAGCAGAAAACACTGAAGTTGCAGAAACTGAAACAGAAGCTACAGTAGAAGAAGTTGTCGCTCCAGCTGAACAAGCTACAACAGAAGAAACTGCGGTTGCTGAAGGTGATTCAACTGCTGTTGAAGCTCCGGCTGCTGAAACTGAAGCTGCTCCTGCTGAATAATCATTCGGCAATCAGTGACGAGGACAGTCTGTATGCATGTAACATACAGACTTTTTTTGTTTTTAAACTTATGTGATTTATATATATATGAAACGAACACTATTACTCCTTCCGGCTATTGCTTGCCTGAGCCTGTCTGTTTTCGCACAGGTTCCTGTAGATAAAACTGTCTCGTTGCAGAGTGTTGAAATCCAGGGAAAACGCTTTGGAGGCTTGACCGGTGGGGAAGTGAAACGCCTGCAGGTGGACAGCAACCTGAGTGGCCTGACGGGGACGACAGCCGACGTATTCCGCCTGCTGCCTTCCGTTGTGACCGATATCGAGGGAGGAATCACGTTCCGTGGTTCCAATAATCCCGGCTTGCTGATAAACGGAGTGCCCTACGGCTTGCTGGAAGAGTATAGCGGGGATATGCTGATCCAGCTTCCGGCACTGTTCTTCGACCGGGTGTCGATGACGTCGACTCCTTCCATCGGGCTTGTGCCGGATGGAGATGCAGGGATTCTGAACCTGTCGTCTGCTGTTTATACGGCCATTGATTCGCCTCTGGTCCTGACGTTGGGAGCCGGATTCCAGGAACGTTATAATGCCGGTGCGATCCTGAATTTGCATCCGGGCAAGTTTCATATTGTCGGAAAATATAATTATCGCCGGGAGTTCCGTAAGCGTACGTTCAGCAAGTCGACGACGAACAAAGAGGGGACAACCGTCATGAACAATAATGCGTCCGCCCGCCCCGATGTGCATCTCGCCGATCTGAGTGTCGGATATGACCTGACGGTAAACGACCTGATCACGGTTTACGGTCTGTATAACCTGATGGATTACAGCCGCTACGGGAAGATCCATAACAATAAGCTGGTGGACGGGAATCTGCAACCGGTGATGTTCCGCCACCGTTATAACGACCAACGGCAGGAAGCCTATGCCGCAGAGGCGCGTTGGAACCATACCTTCGACAATCCGAAGGATTGTCTGGATGTCGTGTTCAATTACGATAATTTCGGGTATGACGAAGATAACGAATACAAGAACGAGAAGCCGGAAACAGGCAAGATCATTGCCGAGGATAATTACTATGTCAATCAGGACAAGAATAATTATTACCTGTCTGTCCTCTACGGCAAACTCTTTGCCGATGACTGGCATTTGCGGGTAGGATACATCGGGCGTTTCAAGGATGAGAGCTATCATGCTTACGGGAACAAACTGGCTGCCGGAGAGTGGCAGTCCGACCCGCAGAAAGAAAATGAATATAACTTTAATCGCCGTACGAATTTGTTGCTGGCTGCTTTGGAAAAGAGATGGAGCAGTTTCTATGCCGAAGCCGGCGTGCAAGGCGAACTGAACTGGCAAAAGATAGATACGCGTTATCAGACCGACGATGTGCTTGAAAAGATACCGATGGTTAAGAGCACTTCTCGTTTCCATCTCTTCCCCCGTTTGAAGTTGGGCTACCGGGCGGATAAAGTCGGGGAGTTGGCTTTGAGCTATGTGCAACGCGTAATCCGTCCTTACGGCAGTTACCTGAATGTGTTCACCGACCGTAGCGACGTTACGCATGTCTGGAAGGGGAATCCTGATTTAAAAGACGAGATGATCCATTCGGTCGAGTTGTCTTATTCGTATGCTACTTCTGCTTTCCGGTTCTCACCGAGCCTGTATTACCGGAATAAGAAGAACCGCATCATGGACAAAGTCCTGGATGAAGGGGAAAACGGAACGATCTGGACAAAAGAGAATATCGGCCATAGCCAGACATTCGGTTTTGAACTGTCCGCAACCTGGCAACCGATCCGTATGCTGTCTCTCGGTTTGTCAGGCGATATCTATCGGGATGAGATCGACGGGCGCACGATCGGTTATGACCGGAAGAAGTCGATGGTCTGCGGCGATATCAAAGGTTCTGTCAACATCAGCATCACGCCGACAACGGAGTTGCAGCTCGATGGTTTTTACATCTCCGACCAGTTGACCCCGCAGGGAAAGATCAAGCACCGTTCCAGTGTCAATGCCGGTATCTCCCAATATTTCATGCACCGCAAGCTGCGTGCCAACCTGAGCATCAACAACATCTTCAACGGCCTCGAAGAAACAACAATCGTCGATACGAAAGACTTGCAAATGACCCAGGTCCGCAACCGTGACGCACAGGTGACGTGGGTGACGCTGACGTATAATCTGTGATATTTGCCAGGGGATTCTTTAGCCGGGGGGATTAATCCCCCGGCAAGAGTGAAGTCAATATCTTCTTCAGCACCGTTTGTGCTGAAATCTCGCGGTTGGCGGCTTCGGGGATCACGATGCTTTGGGGGCTTTCGATCACGTCGTCTGTCACGATCATATTGCGACGGACAGGCAGGCAGTGCATGAAGTAGGCATTGTTGGTCAACGCCATCTTTTCCGTGTCGACGGTCCAACTGCGGTCCGTGTTGAGAACCTTGCCGTAGTTGGGATCGGCATAGGCTGCCCAGTTCTTGGCGTAGATGAAGTCCGCGCCTTCGAACGCTTTCTTCTGGTCATATTCTACGCGAGCGTTGCCGACGAAGCGCGGGTCCAGTTCGTAGCCTTCCGGGTGGGTGATGACAAACTCGTAGTCCGTCGCATTCATCCATTCGGCGAAACTGTTAGGCACGGCTTGCGGCAGGGCTTTCGGATGTGGTGCCCAAGTCATGACGACTTTCGGACGGGCAGTCTTCTTATACTCCTCGATCGTGATCAGGTCGGCAAAACTCTGCAACGGATGGCGGGTAGCCGCTTCCATGCTGAATACCGGACGGCCGGAGTATTGGATGAACTGGTTCAATATCTTTTCGTTGTAATCATCTTCCTTGCTTTCGAAACGGGCGAATGAACGTATGCCGATCACGTCGCAATAGCAACCCATCACCGGAATAGCCTCCAGGAGGTGTTCGGGCTTGTCGCCATCCATGATCACGCCGCGTTCGGTTTCCAGTTTCCAGGCTCCCTGGTTCACGTCGAGCACCATCGTGTTCATACCTAAATTCATGGCAGCCTTCTGAGTGGAGAGGCGGGTACGGAGTTGAAGAATATCATCAATAACGTCTTGTTCTTGCCCAGCCCGGTAAACTGGTAACGGTCTTTCTTAATCTCGAAAGCCTCGGCGAGTGCCTGCTTGAGGTTGCCCAAATCCTGTACACAAGTGAAGTTTCTCATATCATGTTTCATTTAAAATTGTTCTGCCTACAAAGATAAACAATGATTTCTGATTTATGGCAATACCGTTATATCTGTATTGTCAGTGTCATATGATAATACTAACACCGAGGCAGGGACTATTTTCGTATTTGTCCGTCTCCTTCGATGATATACTTGTAGGTCGCCAGTTCAGGCAACGCCATCGGGCCGCGGGCATGTAGCTTCTGTGTGCTGATACCGATTTCCGCTCCGAAACCGAACTGTGCCCCGTCGGTGAAAGCCGTAGATACATTGGCGTAGACGCAGGCGGCATCGACCATTTGCTGGAAACGGCGGATGGCTTCTGTCGATTCACTGACGATGCTTTCGCTGTGTTTCGAGCTGTAGCGGGCGATATGTTGCAGGGCTTCATCCAAGGAGGAGACTGTACGGATCGCCATTTTGTAGTCTAAGAACTCGGTGCCGAAGCTGTCTGCCGTAGCCGGCTGAAGCAAAGCGGTAGGGTAGTGCCCTGAAAGAGCGGCAAAAGCGGGTTCGTCGGCATAGATAATGACGTTGCTGCCGGACAGTTTTCCACACAAATAAGGGAGGTCACCTAATCGGTCGCGATGGACGATCAGACAATCCAAAGCGTTGCAGACGCTGACGCGGCGTGTCTTGGCATTGTTGACAATCTCGCGCCCTTTTTCTTTGTCTCCATCTTTGTCAAAATAGGTATGGCAGATACCGGCTCCCGTCTCAATGACCGGTACGCGGGCATGGTCGCGGACGTAATTGATCAGTGAACTGCTGCCCCGCGGAATGATAAGGTCCACCAGGCCGACGGCGTTCAACAGCTCGGTCGTCGCCTCGCGGTCGGGCGGCAGGAGTGTACAGACAGCCGGATCGACGCCTTGTCTTGTCAGTACGTCGTGGATAATCGCCACTAAGGCACGGTTGGAACTGTCGGCATCCGAACCTCCTTTCAACACGCAGGCATTCCCGCTCTTGAAACAAAGGGAGAAAACGTCGAAGGTTACATTCGGGCGTGCTTCGTAGATGACACCGATCACGCCGAAGGGAACGGTCATTTTCCGGATCACCATGCCGTTCGGGCGTGTTGTTTCGCTTAACAGCTTCCCAAGAGGCGACGGTAGCGAGGCGACGTTCTTCATATCTCCTGCAATACCTGCGAGACGTTCTTCCGTCAGTTTCAAGCGGTCGTATTTCGGATTTGCCGGGTCCATACGCGACAAATCTTCGACATTGGCAGCCAAGACTTCGGCTTGGCGTGTCAGCAAAGCCGAAGCCGTGTCTATGAGGATGCGGTTGATGGTGGCATCGTCCAGCGTGACAAGCTGGCGCGAAGCGGCGAGGGTATGTTGCAATAATTCGTTAATCATGGTCGTATGCTCGTTGTTGTTAATCCAGATACAAATAATCGTAATGTACCAACGGTTTTTTATCCCGGCTGCCGATCTGTTCTCGTGCTTCCGTACTGTCGTAACCTGCGCATCCGACTCCTAACTGGACGCCTTCCTCGTTGATAACCTTGACGATATCGTCTTTCTCGAAGTCGCCGATGATCCGGGTGACGCCGACCAGCAGGATACTGGTCGCCTTCGGACCTAACAGTGCCTCTTCGGCCCCCCGGTTGATGTGTATCTCGCCTTTGGCGAAGCCTTCGGAGTGGGCGATCCATTTTTTTACGCTGCTGACAGGTTTGTTTGACGGGATGAAACGCGTGCAAACGGTCCGGCTGTCTTTGGCGAGCAGGTCTACCAGGATGTTGTCCTTCTTGCCGTTGGCAATGATCACCGTGATGCCTTCGTCGGCCACCTTCTGTGCAATGCTGCATTTGGTAAGCATGCCGCCACGACCGAATGACGACTTGCTGGTTTGTACATATTCCGACAGGTCTTCCTTGCTGCCGTCGATCTCGCGGATAACCGTGGAGGACGGATCGGACGGGTTGCCGTTATATATGCCGTCGATATTGCTAAGGATAATCAAAGCATCCATTCCCATCATGGTGGCGATCAGTCCGGAAAGCTCGTCATTGTCCGTGAACATCAATTCTGTAACCGATATCGTGTCGTTTTCGTTCACGATGGGAATCACTTTATTTTCGAGCATTACCTCCATACAATGTTTCTGGTTGAGGTAATGCGTGCGGCTGCCAAAGTTCTCTTTCGTGGTGAGCACCTGGCCACAGGTCATGCCATGTTCGCGGAACAGTTCGTAATACCGGTTGATCAGCTTGGCTTGCCCGACTGCGGAATACAGCTGGCGGGCAGAGACGGGATCCAGCTTTTTGCCGGCCTTTATCTCACTGCGTCCAGAAGCGACCGCACCGGAGGAAATAAGGACGACTTCCACGCCTTTCCGATGTAGTTCGGCCACCTGATCCACCAAGGCGGACATCCGGGTAATATCCAACGTGCTATCCTTGCGGGTGAGCACGTTGCTGCCTATCTTGACCGCAATACGGTTGAATTGCCAATCGATGATTGGCAATTGACCATTATTTTGTGTGTTTCTTTTCATTGTCGGTTGCTCGGATTTCGACTCGGCGTATTTTGCCGCTGATCGTCTTCGGCAGTTCGTCTACGAACTCGACGACGCGCGGGTATTTGTACGGAGCTGTCACTTTTTTGACATGGTCTTGTAATTCTTTGACCAAAGCGTCTCCGGCTTTATCCTTGTAGTCCTTTGCCAGAACGATGGTGGCTTTTACCACTTGTCCGCGGATTTCGTCTGGAACACCAGTGATGGCACATTCTACAACCGCCGGATGCGTCATCAGGGCGCTTTCTACTTCAAACGGGCCGATACGGTAGCCGGAACTCTTGATAACATCGTCGGCACGGCCCACGAACCAGAGGTAACCGTCTTCATCACGCCAGGCGACATCGCCCGTGTAATACAGGCCGTCGTGCCATGCTTCGCGTGTGCGTTCGGCATCCCGGTAATATTCCTTGAAAAGACCGATCGGTTTGCCATTTGTAGTGTGGATCACGATCTGTCCCTGTTCTCCATCTTCGGCACGGGTTCCGTCCGGGCGCAACAAGTCTACATCGTATTGCGGATTAGGGACACCCATCGATCCTGGTTTCGGTTCCATCCACGGGAAAGTGGCGACGGTCAAGGTTGTTTCCGTCTGTCCGAAACCTTCCATCAGCTTGATGCCGGTCAGTTTGTAGAACGTGTCGAATACGGCAGGGTTTAAGGCTTCGCCGGCAATGGTACAATATTGGAGGGACGACAGGTCGTATTTTGTCAGGTCTTCGCGTATCAGGAAACGGAAAATGGTAGGAGGTGCGCACAAAGATGTGATGCGGTAGTCCTGTATCATCTGTAACATATCGGCCGGTGTGAATTTCTCGTGGTCGTACACGAATACGGTTGCTCCGGCAATCCACTGTCCATACAGTTTTCCCCATACGGCTTTCCCCCAACCGGTGTCGGCAATCGTCAGGTGGAGGCTGTCTTTATGCAAGTTGTGCCAGAAACTTCCGGTCACGATATGCCCCAGCGGGTAGGTGAAATCGTGTGCTACCATCTTCGGGTTGCCGGTTGTACCGGAAGTAAAATACATCAGTGAAATGTCGTCGTTACTGTTCGGATGTTCCGGACGTACGAACGGAGCCGCGTTTTCGAGACCTTTGTGGAAGTCCTCGAAGCCTTCGGGAATTTCGGGACCTACCGAAACAACACTCTTTATAGAGGGTGAATCGGGCAGCGAGTCGATGATATGTTGGGTGATCACTTCCTCGCCCGCACAGACGATCATCTTGATATCGGCGGCATTCGCACGATAGACGATATCTTTCTTTGTCAGTAGGTGGGTAGCCGGGATCACCACTGCTCCCAATTTATGCAACGCGATAATCGAGAACCAGAATTCATAACGGCGTTTCAGTATCAACATGACCATATCACCGTGGCCGATTCCCAGCGACTGGAAATAAGCGGCAGTCTGGTCGGTATATTTTTTCAGGTCGGCAAAGGTGAAGTCTATGTGTTCCCCTTGGTCGTTTGTCCAGCACAGCGCAATCTTATCGGGTTCTTCTTCCGCCCATGCATCTACTACGTCATATCCGAAGTTGAAGTTCTCCGGGACTTTTATCTTGAAATTCTTTATAAAATCTTCCTGCGACTCAAAGGTCGTCTTGTTTATGAATCTTTCTAACATGATGATTAAATTGTCAATTTATAGGATTATTGCCAGGAAACTGACCTTTTCTCCATCGAGTGCCTTCATCCCATGCGGCAGTTCGGAGTTGAAATAGATACTGTCGCCTTCTTCCAGTATCAGCTCTTTGTTGTTGATCTGTAATAACATGCGGCCTTTCAGTACCATATTATACTCTTGTCCGGGATGCGAGTTCAGATAAATCGGTGTCCCGTCTGGAGCCGGATGGACGGTAACCATGAACGGATCTGCTTTCCGACCGACAAACCCGGCGGCAAGCGACTGGTATTTGTATGCTTTAGTCCGTTCCACGGCAATACCTTTTCCTTTGCGAGTGATAAAGTAGCTGCTCATTTTAGGTTCATCACCGAACATAAGCGTGGTCAACTCAACCCCGTAAGCCTGTGAAATCTGATGTAATACACTTACTGAAATATCTACAGTACCGCTTTCCAGCTTCATATACTGTTCGGGAGTCAGGTTACAAACCTTGGCCATTTCTTCAGGCGTGATTTCCAATGCATCCCGAAGTCCGGCCAAACGCTCCGCAATTTGTTTTATCTGTTCGTTCATCTCCGTTGATTATTATATTTATGATGCTCCAAAGATAGGAATAAAAAGCAAAATGTCTAAGGAAAGAGGAATGTAATGTTATTTAGTTATTTTGAAAGGAAGTGCGGAAGATGTTTTTTGTATTGGCTGCTTCCCGCTGAAGAAGTTATAGTTTCCTGCGGAGAGAACTACAGTTTCCAGCCGAGGAAACAAACGTTTCTTCCGGTAGAAAACTGTAGATTGTTGAATAATAATTTATTAGATGCTGTATAAGAAAGCTTCTTAATCGTATTTGATGACGCTGACCGGGCAGCTTTCGGCGGCTTCTTTTATACCTTCTTCATAATCGTTGAAGTTTACTCCTTCATTTACACGTGAGCGGTCTGTAACCTGAAATACTTCGGGACAAATGCCTTCGCATGTGCCGCAAGCGATACAATCTTCTTCTATCCAAACACTCTTTATAGCCATATTTTTTACATTTAAGATGATTAATATGTTAAGATAACAGCTCTACGGCTTGAATTGTTGATGCTGGACGAGAATATCTTGGCCCCTTTGATTTAAATTTAATTTAACGCTCCTGTCTCTTATTTTAGAAAATTATTGATTATGTTTACAGCGCTGAAATAATCAGTCTTTGAACACTTAATAAATAAGAGATACTATGGACAACGCAATTTTTAGTTTCCCCAAGCCTATTAACGAGCCGGTAAAAGCATACGCTCCTGGTTCAAGTGAAAAATCATCCTTGAAAAAGGCTCTTGCGCAGCTCTCTTCTGAAGAATGGGATATACCATTGGTTATCGGAGGTAAAGAAATCCGTACAGGCAATACCGGCAAAGTCGTGATGCCGCATGATCACCACCATGTATTGGCCACTTATCATAAGGCCGGAGAGAAAGAAGTGCAGATGGCTATCGATGCAGCAATGAAGGCGCATAAAGAATGGTCTGAACTTCCTTGGGTAGAACGTGCTTCCGTCATGCTGCGTGTAGCAGAATTGCTTTCCACTAAATATCGTTATATATTGAACGCATCCGTCATGTTGGGACAAAGCAAGAATCCGTTCCAGGCAGAAATCGACGCTCCTTGCGAATTGATCGACTTCCTTCGTTTCAGTACTTTTTATGCCAGTCAGGTATATGCCGACCAGCCTTATTCGGAAACAGGTATCCTGAACCGGATGGAATATCGTGCTTTGGAAGGTTTCGTGTTTTCGCTCACGCCGTTCAACTTTACTTCCATTGCCTCTAACTTGAACATGGCGCCTGCCATGATGGGAAATGTGGCAGTCTGGAAACCGTCGACAACAGCTATCCATTCTAACTATTTCCTGATGAAAGTGTTCCGGGAAGCCGGTTTGCCCGACGGCGTTGTCAATTTTATTCCGGGGCAGGGAAGCGTGATCGGCAAAGTCATAACGGCCAGCCGTGATTTAGGCGGTTTTCATTTCACAGGTTCTACTTCAACCTTTAACACCCTTTGGCGTCAGATCGGTGAGAATTTAGGACATTATAAATCTTATCCGAAGATTGTCGGTGAAACAGGCGGCAAGAACTTCATCTTTGTCCATCCTTCTGCTCCGGCTTTGGAGGTGGCGACAGCTATTGTGCGCGGTGCGTTTGAGTATCAAGGACAGAAATGTTCGGCTGGTTCACGTGCCTATATCCCTGCTTCACTCTGGAAAGAAGTAAAGGACTATGTCGGCGATATGTTGAAAGAAATCAAAATGGGAGATGTCCAGGATTTCACGAATTTTGTCAATGCGGTTATCGATGAAGCTTCGTTTGACAATATCATGAGCTATATCGATTATGCAAAACAGTCTCCTGATGCGGAAATCGTTTTCGGTGGAAATGGAGATAAGTCCGTAGGTTACTTTGTTGAACCGACTGTCATCCGGACTACGGACCCGATGTTCAAGAGCATGGTGGAGGAGATCTTCGGTCCGGTTATCACGATCTATGTGTATGATGATAATAAATATGAAGAAACACTCGAACTCTGCGACCGTACATCTCCGTATGGTTTAACCGGTTCTATTTTTGCACGCGATCGTTATGCGATCGATATGGCATTCAATAAATTGCGTTATGCCGCGGGTAACTTCTATATCAACGACAAACCGACAGGTGCCGTCATTGCACAACAGCCGTTTGGCGGTTCGCGTGCTTCGGGTACGAATGATAAGGCCGGAGGGCCGTTGAACTTGATTCGCTGGACAAATGCCCGTTGTATCAAAGAGGCTTTGGTTCCGCCGACAAGCTATGGTTATCCGTTTCTTGGAGAAAAGTAATTAATTTTATCAATGAGCCGATAAATCAGGATGTGCCAATATGCCAATGAAAGAGTTTCTCTTATGAATTGGTGATTGGCACATTTTGTGAGACGGTATTCCTATTCATTTTAATGCGTTAACTGTCAACTAATATCAAATACCATGTTAGATTTTAATAATACCGAAATTGCTTTCTCTGCCAAATCGCAGTCTGAGCTGAAAAATGCTTATCTGCTGTTCAATACGATCAAATATCCGTGGCTGGTAAAGTGTGCCAGTGTAGTAAGTAATATTGCTTTGAATATTCATTTTCCGTTAGGATGGGCGGTCAAGCCGACTTTGTACAAGCAATTTGTCGGAGGTGAAACTTTGCAGGACTGTACAAAGGCGATCGACCATCTGCGGAAATTTAATGTACGCTCCACCTTGGATTTTTCAGCCGAAGGAGAGCAAACGCCCGAAGGAATACAAGCTACTTTTGAGGAAACCATACGTTCGATTGATTTTGCAAAGGGAAATGATAATCTGGCCTATGCCGTATTCAAACCGTCCACCATCATAACGGACGAACTTCTCGCTAAGGTATCCGAAAAGCAAGAGGAACTGACCATCGAAGAAGTAAAAGCTTACCGGGAGTTCAAGGAACGCTTTATGGCTTTTTGCCAGCGTGCCTACGACAATGACGTACGCTTGATTGTGGATGCTGAAGACTATTGTTTTCAGGATGCCATCGACTCTTTGACCGATGAGGCCATGCGCAGGTATAATAAGAAACGTGCGATCGTATTTGCTACTTTGCAAATGTACCGCCATGACCGTATGCCGTATTTACGCCGTATTTTGGACGATGCGAAAGAGAAAGGATATATTGCCGGTGTGAAATTCGTACGTGGCGCCTATATGGAAGCCGAGCGTGCCAGGGCAGCTGCTTTGGGATATCCCGATCCGATCTGTAAGGATAAGCAGGCAACGGACGAGAACTTCGACGAGGCTGTCCGCTTCACAATGGATCATCTCGACTGTTTCGAAATGTTTATGGGGACGCATAATGAAGAGAGCAACTATAAATTGGCCAAGCTGATAGATGAAAAAGGCTTAAAGCGCGATGATCCCCGTATCTTCTTCGCGCAACTGTTAGGTATGAGTGACAATATTTCTTTCAACCTGGCTCATGAAGGTTATAACGTAACCAAATATGTACCGTATGCAAAAGTGCGGGATGTTTTGCCATACCTGATCCGCCGTGCCGAGGAAAACACTTCGGTTGCCGGGCAAACCAGCCGTGAACTTCGTATGCTGAAAGCAGAATTGGATCGCCGGAAAGCGGTCCGTGCTTTCTGATCGGATTTGAACTTTATCCGTTACTTTTCTTTCAAGAGAAAAGTAACGGATAAATCGGCATTTGCGGTTCAAATTTGTCAATACTATAATGGATTTTAAAAAAACGACTATCATACCATCATGTTTCTTGTGTACAACTTGAATATCATGATATATAGATATGATAGTTTCCTTTTTAACTATCATGCAACTATCATAAATCAGTTGTTTAACCATCATTTTAGCCGTTTTACCCGAAACAGATACACTCCAAAAGTGTTAAAAACGGAATGTTTTCAGGAAAGCATAAGCCTTTTTTGCCGGAACACGTTACTTTTTTGTAAGAAAGACGTTAGATTTTTTCCTCAAAATGCCCGTATCAGGGCCGTTTACACCTCCATCTGAGCGGTCTTGAGATCCGGGTCTGTGGATGTCTGACACCCGGGTCTCGACAAAAAAATGTAACTATATTGCTGAAAATATGCTATATGTTACATGTGAAAAAGTTATTGTTTTCATGATGGTATGATAGTTGAAAAAACATCCATCATGCCTACTATCATTCCACATAAGTATTGATATTCATACTGCCAAAAGCAAAGTATGATAGTATGACAGTTGTTTTCACAATCAATAATAAGTTTGTAGAATAATAATCCGAATGATGATTTACCGGTATCAACATTTATGCTTCGCCAATATCCGGACCACCGACAAAGGAGTTGGTCAATTAATAAGGCTTACAGATTAATTTTGTATATTTGTTGCAACGTATAAAATAGTATGATATGGACACAAAAGATTTATTGAACGACAGCAGCATACATCACGGACGCAACCTCGTTTGCCTTATGAATAGAAAAGGATTTAAAGTGGAAGACCTGGAAAAGGCACTTCAATTGTCACAAAAACAGGTAGAAGAACTAACAGAGATGAAAAAAGAAGCCGGAGAATGAATAAGAGCATCGTCCTATATTTGTTACTCGCAGGACTGCATACCTGCTTTTCCTGCACACATACGAAACAACAACCCGAAGAAGAAGGAGTCGACAGCGAATGGCTGGACAGCCTGCAACACGTATATCAATATGGCATCTGCATCGACTCGTTGGACGTGACGGAGTACAAGATGAGAAACGGCGATAATCCCGCCGCAATCTTTTCAGCCCTCGGTTTCTCCGCCTTGAAAGCAGACAGCATTACGAAAGCCTCCATCCATGTTCTGAACCCGACCAAACTCCGTGCGGGTATGAACTATTATACATTTACAACTCAGGACAGCGTTGCCGATATACGTTATATCGCCTTTGCCAAATCACTTGTCGATTATGCCGTCATCGACCTGACAGGCGATTCGATCCTGGCATACGAATTCAACAAGCCTATTACCATCAAACGCCATTACACAGAAGGGACAATCAATTCTTCCCTTTGGAACGTGATCAAGGCAAGTGGAGCGGACCCGTTACTGGCGATCAAGATTTCGGATGTATATGCCTGGCAGATCGACTTTTTCGATGTAAAAGAAGGAGACTCATTCCGGGTGTTGTACGACGTTGCCTATATAGACGACACGACAGCCCTGAATATCACCTCCATCGAGGGAGCCGTCTTCACGCATCAAGGAAAAGATTTTACAGCCATACCATTCACCCAAGATAGCGTTTTCGAATATTTCGATCTTGAAGGGAATAGCCTCAGGAAGGCTTTCCTGAAGGCTCCGTTGGATTTCTTCCGCATCACATCGCGTTTCACGAACGCCCGCTTCCATCCGATCCTGAAACGCTATCGGGCACATCATGGAGTAGACTATGCGGCTCCCGTCGGAACGGAAGTCAAGAGTATCGGAGCGGGGACCGTCATCGCCAAAGGCTATATGGGCGGAGGAGGCCATACGTTGAAAGTAAAACATAACTCCGTATATACGACTTCCTATATGCACCTGAGCAAATATGCCAAAGGCATACAAGTCGGCAGCCATGTCGAGCAGGGACAGGTTATCGGCTACGTTGGCTCGACAGGGCTTTCGACAGGGCCTCACCTCGATTTCCGGGTATATAAGAACGGACAGCCGATCAACCCGTTACAGATGGAAGCTCCGCCTTCGCTGCCGGTCAAACCGGAACTGCGCGACAGCTTTGCCATCGTGAAGCAGACGGTGTTGGCAGAATTGGACAGCATGAGAGTAAAAAATAATTTATAATATTGATGCTATGAAATTTTTGGGTAATATCATTTGGCTTATCTGCGGCGGGTTGCTTACCGCTGTGGAATATCTGATATCCAGCTTGCTGCTGATGATTACGATAATCGGTATCCCTTTCGGGTTGCAGACATTGAAATTAGGAATGCTGGCCCTTTGGCCCTTCGGCAGCCGGGTGACGGACAACGGTAATTCAGGTGGTTGCCTGTGCCTGGTCATGAACGTGATCTGGATCTTCATCGGTGGCTTCTGGATCTGCCTGACACACCTGTTTTTCGGGTTACTGCTGTGCATCACGATTATCGGCATTCCTTTCGGCAGACAGCATTTCAAGATGGCCGCACTGGCTCTTTCGCCGTTCGGAAAAAATATCGTTTAAGAGAAAAGGACAGTCTATCACCAGATAGTCCAGTCGTGCTTCCACACACAAGTGCAAGCGTCGATTGGCAGATTATTCATTCAACCAATCGAATCTGTTCCACCTCTACCGGATGATTCAAGAAAACAGAGGCGGCATCGGAGAATTTGGCAGCGGACTCGGTGGTCAGGAAACGACAGTTTCCCTGCTTTGTCAAACGGATATCCATTTCGGGATGACGGCGTAGATAGTCGGTCAGGCTCGCGGCTACATATTCTCCCTGCGAGAATAAAGTAATTCCCTCAGGCAGGAATGCCTTGATCTTTTCGATCAGCAACGGATAATGCGTGCAGCCCAAGACGAGCGTATCGATCTCCGGATCGGCAGCCAAAATATGTTCCAAATGCTTCCGCACGAAATAATCCGCTCCCGGTGAATCGAACTCATTATTCTCAACCAACGGAACCCACATCGGGCAGGCTTCACCCGTCACCGTCATATGAGGAAACATCTTTTTTATTTCCAGCGAATAGGAGTCGGAAGTAATGGTGCCGGTCGTCCCTAAAATACCGACATGCTTGCTCTTGCTGATCTTATCCATCAGCTCCACCGTCGGACGGATTACGCCCAACACCCGACGAGCCGGGTCCCACTGTGGCAAGTCCCGCTGTTGGATCGTACGCAATGCCTTTGCCGATGCCGTATTGCAAGCCAAGATTACAAGCTGGCATCCCTCATTGAAAAGCGTCTCCACAGCCTGCTTTGTAAAACGATACACGACTTCGAACGAACGCGTACCATAGGGAGAACGGGCATTATCGCCCAAATAAATATAATCATACCCCGGCATTGCTGCTCTGATCTTATCAAAAATGGTAAGCCCCCCGTAACCGGAGTCGAAGATACCAATCGGACCTGGTACTGATGAAAACATGAGAGAAGTTGTTTATTTATATATAATTCAAGCACGGATTTCACTGAAAACGCGGAAAGAAAATAAATTTATCCGTGTAAATACGTGAAATCCGTGCCTTAAAAGATAATAGCGAGGACTTCTGTCTTCGCTATTTTATGTTTGCTAATTATATTAGTTAATACCTAACTTAGCTTTTACGAACTGAGTTGCGTCAACAGCAGTATTACCCTGATAAAGAACAATCTGCGGATCCAGAATATAAGTATATCCTTTTTCGTCACCGACTGCCTTGATTGCATTTTTCAGTTTGTCCTGGATCGGAGTGAACAACTCACCCTGCTTCTTCTGGAAATCCTGCTGAGAAATCTGGATGAAGTTCTGTGTACGCTGTTCCATATCCTGCAATTCCTGCATTCTTCTCATTTTGATATTTTCTGTCAATGAATCCTGCTGTGCAACAAAATCGGAATACTTCTTATTGTATTCATCCTGCATCACCTGCATTTCGTTTTTATATTTGGCTTCCATATCAGCCATTTGTTTCTGCATCGTTGCAAATTCCGGCATAGCCTGGATCACTTCCTGCGTATTTACAATCGCAATCTTAGATTCTTGAGCAAAAACGCCCAACGGGAGCATCATCAACAAAAAAATAATCAGTTTCTTCATTTTCCTATAAAATATTACTTGTTATTAATCATATTCTTAATTTGCTTCATTAAAGCGCACAAATGTAAGCATTTATTTTGAATATCCTACCTTTATCAGGACTTCATTGCTTATATCGATCTTCGGAGAAGCAAAAATGATATTCATTGACGACGCCCGGTCCATGACCATCTGATAACCTTTGTCTTCGGAGATTTCCTTCACGGCATTGTAGATCTCATCCTGTATCGGCTTCATCAGGCTTTCACGTTTTTTAAACAGTTCGCCTTCAGGACCAAAATATTTACGTTTCAAATCCTGTGCCTCCTGTTCTTTCTGAACGATCGCTTCTTCACGTTTCGACTTCATCTCGGCAGACAGAAATACAAGATCGCTCTGGTAAGTCTTGTACATGTTCTGCGCTTCCTGCTGGATAGCATCCACTTCGTTCTGCCATTTTTTGGAAACCTGACTCAACTGCTCATTCGTCATTTCATAAGCCGGAATATTTTTCAATATATATTCCATATCTATTAATGCAAACTTTTGTGCGTGCCCTGCAAACGAGCAGAGGAACAACAGACAGCTTAAGACAATAATCTTTTTCATACACATGTCATTTATAGTTACACCTTCTGACTGCAAAGATAAGAGAATTGAAATTTGAAAGTTGAAAATTGAAAATTAATAAGATACAATTAACAATTTAACAGACTTGCCAAGTACGGTTCAAAGAATGCCCAAACGCAAAAAAGACAACCGGAAACAAATCCGGTTGTCTTTTCTATCTCATATTGAACATTCAATATTCAATTTTCTAAAATTCCTGACCGATAATGAAGTGGAAGTTGCTTCCACCTCTCTGATCGTATCCATCAGGACGGTCGAAACCGTAAGCCCAGTCGATACCCATCATACCGATCATCGGGAGGAAGATG
>OAWA01000630.1_pt1 | contig 23038 bp, 24 predicted proteins | sample 1516971 | NCBI WGS metagenome assembly OAWA01 (sample SAMEA2580097, study PRJEB22360) | human gut metagenome | biome: human gut; feature: human-associated habitat; material: faeces | place: Denmark | collected 2008/2010
GGAGAAGCCGCGGATAGGAGTGATCAATACCTGGAGCGACATCAATCCCGGACATATCCATCTGCTGCCAGTGGCGAAGGCCGCGTGTGAGGGCGTTCGTGAGGCGGGCGGCATGCCGTTCAACTTCAACGGCATGAATCTGTGCGACTGCATCGGCAGCGGCCCCTATGTGCTGCCCAGCCGGGACCTGCTGGTCAATGAGATTGAAATGTATGCCGAGGCAAACAAGCTGGATGGGCTGGGGCTGATCGGCACCTGCGATAAAGTGGTGCCCGCCCTGCTGATGGCGGCGGGGCGGCTGGATCTGCCGACCATCATTGTGACCGGCGGATATATGAACACCGGAAAGCTGAATGGACAGAATGTGGACTTTATCGATATCGGGGTCCATCTCACCAAGCTGCGGGAGGGGAAGATCACCCAGGCATATATGGATCAGCTGATCGACGCGGCCTGCCCCGCGCCGGGCGCCTGCGGCATGATGGGAACTGCCAACAGTATGAGCCTGATGGTTGAGACGATCGGCATGTCTCTGCCCGGGAATGCAACCACCTCCGCCCGCAGCGATCATCTTCTGGAACTGGCAGAACAGGCGGGGCGGCAGGTAGTGCGTCTCTGGGAGAACGGGATCACAGCCCGCAAGATCATTACGGAGGCATCCGTGACAAATGCCATCAAGGTTTGCATGGCCGTGGGAGGTTCTGCCAACACGGTGATTCACATCCCAGCGGCCGCCACGGAGGCGGAATTGGAGCTTGACTGCAGCGAGGTCTACGCCCAGGCCAGCCAGGAGATCCCGCTGCTGGTCGGGATCCGCCCCAACGGTCCGCATACCATGCGGGACTTTGATGAGGCCGGCGGGCTGCATGCGCTGCTGGCGGAACTGCAGGACCAGCTGGATCTGAACTGCCTGTGCGTCAATGGAAAGACGCTGGGAGAGAATATCAGCCGGGCGGAAAACCGCGCCCCGCAAGTGATCCACCACCGGGATGACCCGCTGGATACTGAGGGCGGCCTGATTTTGGTAAAGGGGAATATTGCGCCGGAAGGAGCGTTTATCAAGAAATCCGCGGTACCCAGAGAGCTGTGGAGATTCCGCGGAAAGGCGCGGGTGTTCTTCTCCGTGATGGAGGCCATTGAGGCGCTGGAGCATGACGAGATCCAGGAGAATACCGCGGTCTTCGTCCTGATGCAGGGGCCGAAGGGCGGCCCCGGCTCAGCTTATCAATTCGCGACGCGGCTGAAAGGGAGCAAGCTGGGAAACAGCTGCTGCACCATCACGGATGGGCGGCTGTCCGGCGCCGCTGCGGGCGCATGCTTTGGGTACCTCTCGCCGGAGGCCGGGCTCCGGGGGCCGGTACTGGCCGTGCGGGACGGCGATATCGTGGAGTACGATATCGAGCAGAGATTCTTGCGGGTGGAACTGCCTGACGAGGAGATCCGGCGGCGGGTCGAGGCTTTTGATCTGAAAATCGACATTCCAAAGGGCTTTATGGGGATCTATAAGCAGACGGTGGGGTCAATTTTGAAGGGTGCCGTCATGAGTGGGAAGAATGTCATAAAGTGATGAAAGGCGTGCTACAGACCGTTGGTTCTGTAGCACGCCTTATTTCGAGAATTGGATACCTCAACACTTTGCAACTGGCTCGTCAAAGTGACGCATGATAGCTACCACACTTTTACCTGTGGTAATATCGATTTTTACAGAATTTCTTGATTATTTCCCTCGGCTCAATTAGTTTTAAAGTCTTATTTTGTGTAAACATATCGCTTGCTTTTGTGCGGAGCGATTTTGGAAAGGAGAGTCATCGTGTTCGAAAAACAAAATGAAGTGATCATCCGAGCAGAGACTTTGGAGCAATCAAATTTGGCCGGATTTGATCGACTAGAATTGCACTGCCTCGATCATGTAGCCGCTGTGATTCCTGGAGAGATGACCGCTATGGAACTGATCAGCGCCAGCGAGGCACTGCAAAAGCTGGCAGCTGATTTGCTGCTTGTATTGCTGCAAGCGTGTTCTGCCTGTGACAACTGCGGGCAGGAAGAGCCATGCGAGTTGATGGGCGAGTGTGCTATGTCTGAAGGATCCGATTCGAAAGGGGAGGAGCCTTTCGGCACCAGTTCCGCCGGAGAATTCTTCGATATTGCGGATTCACTTGATTTCGAGGATCAGCCCACCGACTTTGATGATGGACATGTTCTGTCAGATATCTCTTCAGATATGCTGAAACTGCTCCAAGAAAGCGGTATGTGTATGCTGAATCTGGAAGAAGCACTGAGAAATAATTTGCTTATATATTCAGGAGAGGGTAGAGAAAATAGATGAAGAGTTGCAGATATAGAATTTCTGTAAGGTTATTATCATTAAACGGCTAAACAAACGACCAAGCCGGGAGTCCGCACCTGCTTCGAGCCGATAGAGGATGACCGCATTTTCTGCTATGAACAGATTGCATTTGCTCTGCCTGTTCTTAAAAATAGAGGTGTTCCCATAGCGACCAATGTGGTCGCTATGGCGTCCCCAAGTCCTGTGTGGTATAATCATCTCAGGTTATTTCAAGGGGGGCTGCAATGGCCATCGAGAGCGGCAAGTGGATCATGCGGGGCTCTTGGATTGGGACGATCCAGCCCGCATCCAGACTTGGGAGGAACTGATCGACTGGATCGACGAGATCGGCTTCCTGCCACCTGTTCAAAAATGAGGCGAACGGCTTCTCCGTGGAGAAGAATACCGCCGACCTCTTTTGGTGGACTGGCGATCCGGAGCAGGACCCCTGGGAGTGGCGCTGCCTGATGGCCCGCAGCGGTAAGGTGGCCTACGGAAAATCCTTCGCCGGAAAGGTCGGTTTCATCTCCAAGGCCTGGTTTCCCCACTTCGCCAACTGGAGGCGGGACGGCTATGACTTCGACAGCCGCTAGGACGAGGAACTGACCTCCATGCGCCAAAAGCGGATCATGGTCTGTTTTTCCGAGCAGAAGGAGTGGTTCTCCTTTGCGCTGAAGTGCCAGGCCGGCTTCGGCAAAGGGGGCGAGAAAAACTTCGAGGGGACTGTCACGGCTCTTCAAATGGGCGGCTATCTACTGATCCGGGATTTCCGCCAGCGGATCAACAAGAAGGACTTTCCCTACGGCTGGCCCATCTCCGTCTACACCACGCCGGAGGCCCTGTGGGACTATCACCACATCGCCTCCGCCTATTCTGCGGACCCGGCGGAATCCAAGGCTTTGATCTATGAGCATATTCGGAAAAATTTCCCAGACGCGTTCCTGGAGGAGCTGAATGCCGTACTGGGATGGTCCCGATAATATGACAATGTCCGTGGCAGACTAAAGAAGAAAGGAGGAAGCGAGGCATGAAGGAGCGGACTTACATCTGCTGTGACTTGAAAAGTTTCTACGCCAGCGTGGAGTGCGTGGAGCGGGGCCTGGACCCTATGACCACCAACCTGGTGGTGGCGGACCAGCGCCGCACGGAAAAGACCATCTGCCTGGCGGTCTCCCCATCCCTGAAAGCCTATGGCATTGCCGGTCGGGCCCGGCTGTTCGAGGTGGTGGAGCGGGTGCGGGAGGTCAATACCCAGCGGCAGAGGCAAGCCCCTGGCCGGCAACTCACCGGCACCTCCTGGCATGACCCAGAAGTGCGGGAAAACCCATCCCTGGCCCTGGACTATCTAGTGGCCCCGCCTCGGATGGCCCACTATATCGATTGGAGCACCAAGATCTACAGCGTCTATCTGAAATACGTGGCTCCGGAGGACATCTATCCCTACAGCATCGACGAGGTGTTCATCGATCTGACCAGCTATCTGGACACCTATCTCATGACCGCCCGGGAACTGACACGGACCATGATCCTGGACATCCTGAAGACTACCGGAATCACCGCGGCGGCGGGGATGGGCACCAACCTGTACCTGGCCAAGGTGGCCATGGACATCGTGGCCAAGCACGTCCAGCCAGACAAGAACGGGGTGCGGATCGCCCGATTGAACGAAAGGACATACCGGAGACTCCTGTGGGATCACAGGCCTCTCACGGACTTCTGGCGGGTGGGCAGGGGCTATGCCAGCAAGCTGGAGGCCCACGGCCTCTATACCATGGGCGACGTTGCCCGTTGCTCCATTGGGAAGGACACGGACTACTACAACGAGGACCTGCTGTACAAGCTGTTCGGCGTCAACGCCGAGATCCTGATCGACCACGCCTGGGGCTGGGAGCCCTGCACCATCGCGGACACAAAATCGTACAAGCCGGCGAGCAAGTGCATCGTCTCCGGCCAGGTGCTCCAGTGCCCCTACGACTTCCAAAAGGCGCGCTTGGTGGTGCGGGAGATGGCGGACAACTTGGCCCTGGATCTGGTGGACAAGGGGCTGGTGACCTGCCAACTCGTGCTCACCGTGGGCTATGATATCCAAAATCTCACTGATTTCCAGCGGAGCCGGAACTACCATGGCCCCGTCACTACAGACCGCTACGGGCGGAAAATCCCCAAGTATGCGGTGGGAACAGAGAACTTTACCTATACCTCTTTGACCAGTGATCTGCTGCGGGCAGTGACGGCCCTCTATGACCGGATCGTGGACCACAACCTCCTGATCCGCCGGCTGAGCATCAGCGCCAACAAGCTGCTGGACGAGGCCAGCGTCCCAAAGAGGGAGGAGACGGAGCAGATGGACCTGTTCACCGACTATGCTGTGAAAGAACAGCAGGCACAGGCGGACGAGGCCGCCCACGTGAAGGAGCGAAAGATCCAGGAGGCCATGCTGGGTATCAAGAAAAAATACGGCAAGAACGCCATCCTGAAGGGCATGAACCTAGAGGAGGGCGCCACTGCTAGGGAACGGAATGAAACTATCGGAGGGCATCAGGCATGAGTGGGAAATACGATGACATCATCCATCTGCCTCATCCCACATCGAAAAAGCATCCCCGGATGTCCGTCCGGGACCGGGCCGCCATATTCAGCCCTTTCTCCGCCCTCTCCGGCCACGGGGCTGCCATTGCGGAGACGGCCAGGCTGACGGACCAGCGAATGGAGTTGAACGAGGACGCAAAAGTGGAACTGGACCGACGGCAGGCGGTGCTGTTGGAGCACATTGGAGAGCAGCCGGAGGTTACGGTCACCTGGTTCCGGCCGGATGACCGGAAGGAAGGCGGGATCTATGTCACCACTGTCGGCCGAGCAAAAAAGATTGACGAATTTAAAAGAATTTTGAGCATGGTCAGCGGACAGAAGATAGTTTTGGATGATATTGTACAGATCGAGAGCCAATTGTTTTATGACCTACTCTAATAAGAGTAATTCTTGTTGTGAATCCTAAACCTCAAAATATTTTAATCCTTATGGATGGTATGCGGCTTTAAAATGGCTGCTTTCTATGGTATAATTTTATATATTATGGTTCGTCTATAAGTGAGGTATAATAAGCTCAAGAAATTAAGGCTTCACCGTGGATATGATTCAAAGACAATTTACAGTTCCAAGTTGTTGCGTTTTTTTGTTTTCAAAAAAGAGTGAATTTCGAAAAGACATTTTGGGAAGATCTCCGTGTCTGGGGGTGATTTGAACTCCCCCGAAAAAGAGATGAGCGGAAGAACCTGTTAGAAAGTGCTCTTTTTGAGGCAAAATAGAGGGTACCTTAGCGAAAATCTTTCAACAAAGAATACGGCGCTGATTTGGTGGTTTCATCAATAACCAAGTCGGCGCCCTTTGTGTTTATGGACAGCAAACAGAAATCTCCGTAGCATGCGGATGGGCTATTTGGTGTATGCGGATTCCCCGGAGGAACAGACAATGAAAAAGCGGCTTGGTTGGACCGTAAACGTGGCCATTTTAGAGGGCTGTATGGCCTCCGAAGAGCGGTCGTGGTATTTCGATGCCGCCCTGCGTTTTGGATGGACTAAAGCACAGCTTTTGGAAGAGATCGAGACTGGCGTATGGCGGGAAGAGACACTCGACGAACGGGCGGATATCTGCTATACTAAGGACAAAGAAGTCAAGGTGGAGAATCAGACTGATGAAAAAGATCCTCTTCGTGTGTCACGGCAATATTTGCAGGAGCCCAATGGCCGAGTTCGTCATGAAGGACTTGTTGAAAAAAGCTGGGCTGACGTCGCAGTTCCAAATTGCATCGGCGGCTACCAGCAGAGAGGAAATTGGGAACCCAGTCTATCCGCCGGCACGCCGCAAGCTTGCCGAGCATGGGATCGCCTGCGGCGGCCACGCAGCCCGGCAGTTCATCAACAGCGACTACGAGAAATACGACCTGCTGATCGGGATGGACAAAGCCAATCTGCGGGATATGTACCGGATCTGCGGCGACGACTTTGCCGACAAAATCCATCTCCTGATGGATTATACCAATCATCCCGGCGAAGTCGCAGATCCATGGTACACGGAAGATTTCGAGACAACCTGGCGGGACGTGTTGGCTGGGTGCCAGGGGTTGCTGGGCAGCCTGTATCCGCAGTTGCACAAATAAATGCATAAACATAGGGATTCCTCCTATAATGGGAGTGCTGGTTTAGTAAGCCACAGTTACTGAAAAGTGACTGACGGTGACTGTAGACAACTGAGGGCGTCTTGAGCTCTTGACAAATACAGCTTCACCAGCTATACTAAACTCAGTGATTAGGTTGCAGATGCTTGTGGGGCCTGTGACCGGGGGAGTCCCTGCGGGGACTCCCTTTTTCGTAACCGAAGGTGATGATATGCCGAAGCCATTTATGACCTATGACCAGCAACTGCAGAAGATGCGGGACAAGCACCTGATCATTTCGGATGGGGACAGTGCAAAAGATACGCTTCGGCGAATCGGGTATTTTTCTCTGGTTAGCGGATATAAAGATCTTTTTAAAAATCCGACGACTCGAGATTATCGTGATGGTACGACGTTTCAGGATATTGTCGCACTGTACCAATTTGACGAGAGCCTGCGGGAGCTTACGTTGAGGCACCTTCTCCACATCGAGCAGCACCTCCGCTCTGCTTTGTCTTTTGCTTTCTGTGACAACTTTGGCGATAATCAGGCGGCATATATAGATCCGAACAACTATGATATTGGGAAACCCAAAAATAAAGCAGAGATTCAGCGGCTGATAAAAAAATATTTGTTGCCGCTTTTGACGCTCAAGACGGACCATCCATATATTGAGCATCACAAAAGAGTGCATCAAAATGTTCCTTTATGGGTATTGGTAAATGCATTGACATTTGGCACACTGTCAAAAATGTATAGCCTATCAAAGCCGCAGATCCAATCCGCCATAAGCCAGGAGTTTGCAGCCATCAATGAAAAGCAGCTGGGTCAAATTTTAAAAGTTCTCACGGCTTTTCGGAATGTCTGTGCTCATGGAGAAAGACTTTTTTCATATCGGTGCGCCAGACATGAAATTCCGGATCTGCCGCTTCACAAAAAATTGACCATACCGCGAAAAGGAAGTCAATACATATGTGGCAAACGAGACTATTTCTCTGTGATGTTGACCTTTCGCTATTTGCTGCCGAATGAAGAGTTCTTGGCGTATAAAGGGCACTTGTCCCAATTACTCGCAAGAGCCATCAAACGGAATCAGCAAATTTCTGAAGCGGAGTTGTTGGAAATCATGGGACTTCCAAGTAATTGGAAACGAATCACCGCGTATAAAAAAGCGTGAAATTAGTTTTGGAAGAATGTGTCTACGGGGGTTGAGAGGGAAATGAAATTGGATTTGAATAAAAATGCCGCTGCACAAGATATGATTCGTATTATTATGCGCGACAAATCTATGCTTCCAGATGAGGCGGTGAAATTTGCAATTAACAGACAGATGCATCAAAAAATCTTGCAAGAAGGTTATGCATCCATTGCCTTTGATCTCTGGGGGCACGATAATCCAGAACGAGAATGGGATAAACTCGACAATCCCATTATCGAAGTTGATCTTGATAAACTAAGTACACGACTTGTGGAAGACATCATGGAAAAAGAAGACGTAAGTGCTGAATTAGCGGTCTGCTATTTTCTCATTTTTACCATGGATTACCTGGGTTATCATATTTGACTTTCTTTGGATTAGGAAAGAGAAAAACATCCCCAAATTTTAGCGTAAATAGTATAGAAACCAAAAGAAATGTAAATCAAACGTAATCTGAAAATCTTGAATAAATATCCGAGATGTAGTGACATTCCAGAAAACCGCAACAATTCGGATATTGTAAGCTGAACGCTTACAGTTCCAGGTTGTTGCGGTTTTTTTGCTTTCAAAAAGAAGAGGATTTTGAAAAGATATTTTGGGGGGCTCTCTACGTCTGGGGTGACTTGAACGCCCCTGAAAAGGACTTGAGAGGACGATCTCGCCGTGTGGTGCCCTTTTTGAGGAAAAACAGAGGGCACCTTTGCGAAAAACATATAACAAAGAATAAGGCGCTGATTTGGTGGTTTCATCGATACCAAGTCGGCGTCCTTTTTGTATATCCGAAAAGTTGAAAAAGGGCGCCGAAGCCACAGAAGGAAACAAGGAGGGGGAGAACACAGATGAACAGCAAACAGAACACATATTTTTTAGAACTCTGTACGGTCCTCCAGCAGGAGGACTACACCATACTGCCCGAGCAGGATGGATGCCTGCCAGTGAGTTGGAAGGACCGTCCATTGTGCCAGATCACCATTGGAGGGAGCATACGATTCCGGACAGAAGATATCCTGGATCCAGATACCGGCGTGGCCCTGGCCCAAGTCAAAAACATCGCGGCTGTGGTTAAGGAGTATATAACTCTGCTGGAAGAGGCAACTGACCTGAAAGCGGACAGCCTGCATGAGCCATATAAGCTTCTGGCGGAGTTTAATGACACTGTGCTGGCTGGACGATTTTCTGACCAGTACGGTGGCCAGTTCGTCACCTGGCGATGGAACCGCGGAAAAACCAGCTTATGCTATGGACATTACTTCAATCATGACTACGTAGCCGCTAAGCAGGAATTCTGTACACGTTCCGGACTCATTGACCAAAATCGTGTGTTTTCCGATGAACAGCTAACGGAAATCTACCACTGCGTCCGGGAGGTATTGATGGGAAGATATCCCACTGACCAGGGGCAGGAGAAACTGCTGGAGAAAATGGAAGAGCAGATCAGAGACGCAATCCCCAATCTCACCGGGAAGATTGCCCAGTTGAAGGAAGGGGCGATAAAAATGGAAGTATATCGAGGCATGACACCTAAAATGTAAATCAAGAAGAGGGCAGGGCCGTGATCCCGAAAGGGGGAGCGGCCTTTTTGACGCCCTTTTTCGGGAACTGGGCCGGAAAGGACGACATGACGAAGTATTTTCTCAGGGATACCCCTCTGGCGGGACTGGAGCGGCAGATGATGACGCCTCCGAATTTCGTGCCTCGTGGCGGCGGCCAGATGATCCTTTGCCGGTTCCGATACCGGCCAGAGGATGTGGACTGCAAAAACTGCACGGAATATCGTAAAAAACGTGACGCCCTGCGGGTATGCCCCTGGCTGGAGGAACGGGCGGAAGCCGGCGTGGTGACATACGCTGTTCTGGCATTCGAATTCTACGAACGCTGGATTGACGGGCCGTTCGGAGATCGGATTCGAAAGATACTCTCAGGAAAAGAGGCTGTCACCTATTATAACGAGGGTCACGCTGCCCGCCTGCAGGTCTATTCCACATATCTGACCACTCACTGGAAAGGCGGTGACAGAAATCACCGTTTGGCGGCCATGTATCTGATGACTGCCACTGAGGCGCTCCGATGGTGGGCTATGCCAAATCTCTTTGACTTATGGCCAACGGCTTTGCGTGAATGGCGTGTGCTGCACAGCCTCAGCGGGCAGGAGTATGCCCTGTATCAAGCCGCACGGGGGATCAGCCAGAGGCGGCGGACCATCACGGTCCCCGAGTTATGCGATGAGGACCTTGTGGACGATCTCACATTGATGTTGATCCTGGACGCCCTGCTGATCGACCACTACGGATCTGTGGTCCTGCGACTGGGAGGAACTGGAGGTAAAACAAAATGCAAGCCATACTGAGCAACGCGCAGCACCCTGAGTATGGAGAGGCAACCATCCCATTCCCTATTGGGGAAAATGAATACGGCCGCTGCCTGGAACTGCTGGGGAAAATGGAGATTGGAAACCCAATCGAGCAGGACTGCTTTATCCGGGAAATCCAGCACGACCCCTCCATCCTGCAGCAGTTGGTCGGATGTAACGTGACAGTGGATGAATTGGACTATCTGGCCAAGCGGCTGGACAGCTTCGATGATCGGGAGATGGCAAAATTTCAGGGGGCGGCAGTCAGCTGCGGCTGCCATGGGATTGTAGCTCTCATCAACCTGACCTTTTCCTGTCAGCAGGTTACCATCATCACGGATTTTTCCGACTTGGAGGAAATCGGCCAGAATCACTATATGGATCTGAACGGCGGCACCGTCAGATCGGAGAAACTGGAATATCTGGATGGATATGAAACAGCGTTGCTCTTGATTGAGGGCGGAGGCGAAACAATCACTCCCTACGGCGTTGTGTATAACAATGGCATGAGGCTCCCACAGCTTTATGATGGCCGCCGCTTTCCAGAGTATTTCTACGAAAGCTGTTTAGCCTCTGTAATCCTCACCCTCCCAGGCCATCCCAAGGAACGGGAGATGCTTTATTTTCCTTGCACAGAGAGCAAAATCGCCCGGGCACTGCGGCGGCTGGAAGTCGAACAGCCAGAACAGTGCGTGGCGACTCTGGACACTTCCGAAATCAGCGAGGCGGTCTGTGGTGTTTTCGAGGATGAGTATCCCCTGAATGAGCACCTGGAAACACTAAACGCACTGACCCGATGCCTTCAAAAGTTCGACGGTCAGGCGCTTGAGGACTTCCATACAGTCTTTGATACTGTTTGGCCGGAGACACCGGAGGAAGTCCTGTATCTGGCAGAAGAACTTCGTGATTTTACTGTGGTTCCGGACATCAGCTCGGCGGAAGAGTATGGTTGGTTTCTGATCACGAAATCCGAACATTTAGACATTAATCCCAAATTGGAAGATTGTATCGACTATCAGAAATATGGCCTGCGCCGCATTCAGGAGGAAGGCGGCCGTTTTGGGGACCGGGGCTATGTAGCGTATCTGGGGGCAAAACCAGAAATCCGTTCAATCATGGACCGAAATCTGTCGGAGAAGCAAAGGAATCAGAGCCTCTGCCAAAAGGAAAATACCAGCATGGAGATGGGAGGTGGGCGTTTTTGAACGGCAAGCACTGGACTAAAGAAGAATGTTATCGGGCAGTGGAGGACTACATCCTGAAAACGGGAAGACTTCCAATGGAAAAAGATATGCGAGGTAAGAATCACCTACCATCATATATGGGCTTTCAAAAATATACAGGCGAGACATTAGGACAGTATCTTGCTCGAGTGCATCCAGAGCTGGTGAACCAAAAGCGCCCACTGACAAAGCCATTTTCAAAGTGGACTCAGGAGACAATCCAGCAGGCAACAGACCGCTTCTTCCAGAAATATGGGAGATATCCCAGAGGAAATGAGTATTGCATACAGTTTGGGCTGCCAACGCACAACACGTTTATGGCACATTTCGGGATGCCGGCAGGAAGATACTGGCGCCAGAGGTATCCTCTGTCTACTCAGTGGACAGAGGAAAATGCGATGAGTGCGATTCAGCAGTTTATAGATCAAAACGGCAGACTTCCCCAGGGGAAAGAGTTGGGTAAAGGAGAACAGCTTCCTCAATGGTCTGATTTGAAGCAGTTGACAGGGGCGTCGACTTGGAGTACGTTCAAAAAGAAGTATTTCCCGGAGTTTGCTCCACGGGAATGGACTCGATGGACCAGAGAAATGTGCATACAGGCGATGGATCGGTTTATCAGAGAGCACGGTAAATACCCGACTCAAAAAGAGTGCGCCCTATCTCATGGCCTTCCACGAAGTTCCTCTTTTGAAAGATGTGTAGGAAAAGACGTCTATACGTATTGCAAAGAGGCATATCCAGATGTTCAGGGTAGATGCAAGCAATCATGGAATCGCGAGAAATGCATCGCCGCCGTAGACGGGTTTTGCCGGAAAGCAGGCCAGCCCCCGCTTACATCCGCGTTCCGAAAAGAAAACGGTCTGCCAGATCCAGTAACCTTTAAAAAACACGTCGGAAAAACACCAGAAGTCTATATCGGAGAGAAGTATACAGGCATCTCCCGAAAGAGGGGTATCTGGAATAAAGAGCGATGTACAGAAGCAGTAGCTCAATTCATTTTATTGCATGGACACTATCCACAGGTACAGGACTGCAAAAAGGAGCATGGGCTGCCCCGGCCAGACACATTCGTACGGTATGTCGGAGAGCCGGTCCGAAGCTATTACGAAGAAACCTATCCAGAATACCGTCCCACAAAGGGCTATTGGACGAGGGACAAATGCATAGAGGCGTTGGAAGCTGCCGTAAAAGAATATGGACGATGTCCTACCGTGCAAGAATTCAGGAAAGACAGCGTACTGCCATCTCATTCCTTATTTCGGCAGCAAGTAGGACAGCCCCCCTTACAATATTGGAATACCCATCACACGGATCATGCCTTTTTAACTTCATACAGACAGCAAAAATGGAACGATGAGCGAATTTGCCAGGCCATAGATCAGTTTGCTGCATTGCATGGCCGACTCCCCAAAACAACTGAGTTTAACAGTAGAAACAGTTTGCCATCAGCTGGAACAGTGACAAAAAGTACCGTATATACGGTAATCCGATTTCTTCAGCAGCAGTACCCCTCATATTTTGACGGAACACAGATGGTCAGGCAGAAAGAAAAATTTAGAATGAAAATGATGAGATAATCACGGTGAAATTGTCTGCCATTCCTTTGAAAAGAAGATTGAAGATCTATGGCAAATGACGTACAATAGGACGCAGGAATCGTGAGCGTTTTAGACGTTTGCGAAATGGCGGTCATCGCTGTAGACGAATAGAGCACTTTCGGAAGCTCAGCTTTGTCACTGTCTGAAGGATTTTGATATGGATGCACGGAACAATCTAAAGATCATACACACCGTGGACGGCGCAATCTTACAGAACCGGTATGGCAAGGCTGTTATCCAAAGCCACGACATCGGCCTCATCAGTATTCCGACTGGTGAGATCGTGATGGCAGATCCAACACTGCGGTTTGAAATCGCCGATTTCAAACGGAAGGCATTTCAGCAAAAGGTCTCTCCCGGCATATATCCTGTGTTCGCATATTCCGCTCATGCAGGAGAGGACCACACACTTGCGTTTGCAGAGATCCGTTTCACAGATCAGCCCCCCGTCACCTTCACGGCAGCCAAGACCATATGTGACGCCGAGCAGTCCAGCCGCAGGAGCTGCGGCTATGTTGTTAATGAGTCAACGACGGGATTGATGGACGGCCGGTTTTTCAGAGAGTCCTGTATGCGCGCCAATTCCTTTGAGCTGGATTACGAGGCTGCCCTTGATGAACTTCTAGAGGAGAATCTGGAACGATGGGGCATCAACTGCGCAGCAGGGATCGCTCCGAATGGTAATTATTCAGCTGCCCTTTTTACGGTCCCGAGCGGTGTCTATTACTGGTACTGGGGAAAGGACCCAAAAGGCGAGATCTGCTGCTTAACAGCGGACTTCTTTACGTACCTATAAGCTGTGCAAGTTCCCCTGCCGAAAAGAGTATATTGACAAAAAGAGACCGCGGCTGCCGAAGGGTGCAGAGTGGTCTCTTTTCCTTGGACCATGTGACGAGTCCAAGGATATTCCAGTAGACTTTTGACGGGAGATGTGGTATTGCTTGTGATCACAGAATGTGAGGTGAAAGAGATGAAGGATCGTAATAATCCGGCGGTAGAATATTTCGTTGCATTGAAACCCGCTTCCCAAGAGGAGGCGGGTTTGTTCTATTCAGACGAGAAACAGGACGAGGTCCTGGGGACAGTAGGACATCTTCGGATAGATTTCGGCTCCGGCGGCAAGAGCTTCTGGTCCACATGGTGGCCTCACAATTCAGACCAGTTTAATACCCCGGAGTTTAAGAGAGAACTCCAGCAAATCGTGGATACACTGCGGCGGAATGGACCGCTCCAGAGCCTGTCCGCGATGAGTTCCTACTGCTGGACGCATGGTGGAGAGATCTCGACGAATGACCGTGTCTACGGCTATATCGCGGAGACTGAGCACTACCGCTTCTGCCTGCGCTGTACCCCACGGCCTGGAGACTACCAAGGATATCTGTACTGTTATGACCTGAGAGAACAGCAGATGCGGCAGCGGGAGCGGCTGGGGGGGCGGGTGACCTATACCAGCGGTGAGCGGCAGGAGTTCACAGATCCGCAGGAATATCTTCGAACCATTCAAGAAGAACTGCCTTACCGGAACACCACTGGCTTCCGGTATGAGACCCTGACGGATGACCCATCAGTGCGGGAGGCCGTGGATGATATCCTCTGGGACTTCGTCGGTGAAGAAAATCCGCGGCGCACCAATCGAGAAATAACATTCGGAGGTCTTGGTAAATGAATGCAGAGACGAAACTCATGCGCCCGGAACTGTGGGCATGGCTGGATCAAAAGAATGATCCTGTTTTGATAGCTGTACAAGGGAAAGGGACATCCATCGTTGTGAAGGTTCCAAAGAGCAAAGAGATCGACTATCTCTTTGGATTCGATTCCTATTACGGCAGTATCAGCCGGAGAGACTCCTTGCACTTCTGCGGTCTGTATGAGCCGCAGAGGAAAAGTCTCTATTTGGCGGACAGCCCTTTGGAAGATTTGACAGAGGGCCTGACCGAGGTGGAACGAATGGACCTCCAGCAGCTTGCGGAATACATTGCCAAACAGGTCAACCAGGTAGTGGAAGGGACCATTGAAAATGACAGAGGCAGACTCCAGGTAAAAGAACTAACCAGCCCTGATGCTGTAACAGCACTCCACACCTATCAACGACACACCGCTGAGGTTGACGCGGTAAAAAGATTTTTCCTAAAAGACCCTGAACCGATCCGGTTCTGTTCGTATTATCAAATTTGGAGTATGACCGAAGAAAACTGCTGGCCTATGTCCAGGACCCAGATACATTCATACGAGATACGGCAGAAGCATATACGCAAAAGAACCAGGAGAAATTTCTGCTGCAATTTCTGGAAAACGACAGCATGGAGAAAAAATATCAGGCTTTCCTGCGGAATGATAAGCATCCCATCTATCAAATGCGAGACATTACGGAGGCAGTGGAAGCCTGTGGTGGCAAAACGGTGTCGGTGACGGTTCAGAAAGGCGGAAAAGAACTGACCTTTAAGACATCTGCGAGATCTTTGAAAGGCTACCATGGCACCTATGATCTTTATGATGCACCGTCCGCAGACCACCGGCGATTCGAAGAGGTGTTTGGGAACTGCCAGAAATATCGCGCCGAGGATATTGTCCGCATCACCTATGGCCGCAATACGATCTACGAAGCGCCCCAGGTCCAGAAGATGGACCGCGGGATGCGCATGAGGGGGATGTGAAATATGAAAATTGCAAAAGAGTGGCTGGACTTTCTGCGGGAGCAATACCCTACGGGCAGCCGCATTCAGCTCAGAGAGATGGGCAGCGATCCAGCCCCGATCCCACCCGGCTCCATGGGAACTCTGGATCACATTGACGATGCGGGCCAGTTTCGAATCATTTGGGACAATGGCCGCAGTTTGGCGCTGGTCATTGGAGAAGACCGTTTTACGGTCCATCCCCCAGAACCAACCCTGTTGAAGCTTTATATGCCTCTGACTGCTGACTTCTACCCACGGGACGAGTGGGGTGATTCCTCTGATGAGGGAGAACAGTGGGATGATCGGACACTCACGGAATACGAGGACCAGATTCTCAGCGCCCTGGTCAAGAACCGGATGCCAGAGGAACGGGAACGTGGCCTCATGCACTGGTACGGGGAGCCGGACAGTCTGGATGCCAAGGTCCGCTCCGCAGAGTTCACGGTGGAGGTTCGAAATAGACGTCTCTGGGGTGTGGCCGAGTGTCGGGTGATTGGGGAACTCTCATCCAAAGAGCTGGCCGATCTGAAGGACTACATCAGCGGTCAGGCGTCAGATGGATGGGGCGAGGGCTTTGAACAGCGGGAGATCGAAGTGGACGGCGGTGAACTGTATGTCCACCTGTGGCAGAGGGACAACTGGAGTATCCAGACGGAACAAGAACGGTTTGCTACCAAACTCGCTGAAGGGCTGCCAGAGTTGTGTTTCTCCACTTTGCAGACCACTGGTCAACTCATCTGTATCAGGCGGGGCGAGTCCGGCTACTATCCCTCCGAATGGGAAACCGGCGATAAAGAGCGGAATGTAGAAGAGGCGGACAGACTCAACGAGAGGCTGGGAGTCACGCCCGCCCAGCGGCTGGCCATGGAAATCGGTTCCATGGCTGGCTGGGATGTCCCAGGCGCCGATCCCAAGAACTATGAAATTCAGCGAAAAGAGCAGATAGGAGGGATGACTCTTGACTGAAAGAATCTTCGAAGTGGAGATCAGCAACAAGACCTCAAAGGGGTACGAGACAGCCACTGCGCTGGAGATTCCGGCTACCTGGGCAGAGTTTCACGACGCCCTGGAGAAAGCCCGGATCAAGGATGCCAGAGACTGTCATAATGAGCTGACCAGGATTGAATATTCAGGCATCCAGCGTGGGATGATCGGCGACAACGTCAACCTGTATGAATTGAACCTCCTGGCCCAGCGGCTGGCCATGCTGAGTGAGGACGACCGTATGGGCCTGGACGGCCTGCTCCAAATCGAGGGCGGACGGCACATCGGCCCCATCCCTCTGCCCCGCCTGATCAACCTGACCTACAATGCGGATATCTGCCTCTTGGCGCCCCATGTTTTCAACAATCAGCAACTTGGGGCGCTTTTGTACGAGAGCGGGATGCTGACGCAGGAGGCCATGACACTGTTGGATACCACCGAGGACGGCAGCGCATATCGAAAGGATCTGCTGGAGGTATTCGGGAAGCAGTATCAGGAAGATCACGGCGGGGTGTATACTCGCCGGGGCTATGTGGAGCCAGGTGGGGACTTCAAAGAAGTTTACAACCGCAAGGAGATCATGCCGTACTTTAACCGCACCGGTGCCCCTGTTGTGTTGGAAGTGCGGAAGGGATTCTTTAATGACCCTGCTTACGACAATGATCTGACTGCAACCCTGGATCTCCCCGCGGTGGATGACGCGATCTGGAATGCGGTAGAGACTGTGGATGCGGCGTCGATGAAAGAATGTGCTTTCCACTGCGTGGACTGTCGGATCCCATCCCTGCGAGGGTCCATCAATGATGCGATAGAGGATGAGGGAGGAATTGAACAGGTCAATGTATTTGCCCAGATGCTGTCTCAAAGGCAGCGTGTTTGGGATACCGCATCCTTTACTAAGTACAAAGCACTGTTGGATGCCAGTGGTAACCCGAACTTGGAGCAGGCAATCGAATTGGCAAAAGAATTGGACCAGTATGAATTCCGCCCTGAGATCGCGGAGCCTTGGGATTACACGGAAGTGATCTTGCGTGAGAAGTACCCGGACTTGCCGGAGGAATTATTCCAGACGCCACAGGCTGCCCGGATCGGGCAAAAATGGCTGGAGCAGGGTGACGCAACCATTACGGACTATGGCCTGATCCGCCGGAAGGATGGCGGTCCTCTCCCCTGCTTCCGGCGGGAGCAGGCGCAGCAGACGCAGTTTCAGCGTGGCGGTATGGAAATGCGGTGATTGACATGGACAAAATCGAGGGAAAAACGTTTGGACAGCCCGCAAATGACATTGAGAAACAGTGGCTTCTGGACCGGCTGAAAACCCTCTCAGTCCGGGAGGCATACCAGCTGGCCGCAATGATGCTGACGACCGGGCGGCTGAGAGAAGTCTCTGGAAAAGAAGGAGATGAGTTGCTGCTGGCAGTGCTGAAACTGGATCGGAAAGAGACGGCAGAATCCATCAACCGCCTGCTCTCCCTTTCGGACTACGAAGTGCTCTGCCCTGCGGGAAGCTATGAACAGCTGGGAAAATACTACCTGCGCTATGAGGCGGAGCTGCCGGAGGCAGCGATTCCTTACGCTGATTTGGAGCAGATTGGCTTCCGATATGAAGAGCAGCACCCAGGCGTATTCATCGGAGATTGCTTCGTAGTGCTCCCTAGCCGGGCACCGAAGCAGATCTACGATGGCACGAACCTAGATAAAGTGTGGGAGATGGACTGGAGCCTGCGGCTTCGTCTGGCAACCCCCGCTGTGCCAAAAGGCGTCTGGCTCTGTCTTCCGGATCATGCTGCCACAGAAGCGGATGGCAGACTTGGTGAGATTGCCTTAGCCCTGCGGGAGTTAAAGGCGGCGAGTATTCAGGAATGCGATCTATTGGAGGTGCGATGTTCCATCCCGGGGCTCTCCATCCTTCCGGATGACTATGAAGATCTGGAGGACCTGATCCGGGATGGCAACGATCTAGGCTTCCTGCTGGAGGAGCAGGGGCAGGGAATGCCGGATTTCATGGAGAGATTCACAGCGGCCTTGGAATATGAGGGTTGCCATAGGCTCAAAGAAGCTCTGGACATTGCGGAAAACCTGAACTGCTATGACCTCATGCAAGCAGACGGTATCGAGTTATATGGAAAGGAAGAGTTGACGAAGCTCGGAGTATTTCAGGATTCCACCCTGCAAGACTGCATCGATGCGGCCGGGTTCGGGGAAGCCCTGCTGGAGCAGCGGGGATACCGACTCAATGCAGCGGAGACCACCTACATCCGGCGGAATGACCGGGAGTTTCAACACCTGCGAACCCAGCCCAAACAGGGGTGGGACATGACCATGAAATAAGAGTCTATATACAAACTAGGGGCCGTTTTCCTGAAAGGGACAGCGGCCCCTTCTTTTTTTGCGCCCATTTTCGGGAAAGCGGGCCCCGGAAGGGAGCGATCATGCGAAAAGAAGAACAGCTTCTGGCATACTTGAAAAGTTCCTGTCCAGGCCGGCAGTATGTGGCGCGGGGCAGGAAACTCAGGGACATCCTGGGCATCAGCGAATCCAGACTGCATGAGATGGTGAATCATCTGCGGCAAGAAGGACATCCCATCGGCAGCAGCCAAAATGGCTACTTCTACGCGGAGACTGCTGGTGAGATCTATGTGACCATTCAAAATCTGAAGAAGATGCAGGCAGGTTTGGGTGCGGCAGTCCGAGGTTTGGAACACTCACTGGACAGCTTCCCGAAGGGTAGGTGAAGCAACATTGCCAAGCCATTTATCCCGTGGGTAGGCGGTAAAGGAAAGCTTCTTCGTCTGATCCAGAAGCTGGCACCTCCATGGTACCCTCGCTTTATCGACGTATTCGGCGGCAGTGGAACGGTCACCCTTGGGCGCCCTATCCGAAAGGGCTGCCTGGAAGTTTACAATGATTACAACAGCAATCTGACAAACCTGTTCTGCTGTGTGAAAAATCGCCCCATGGCTCTTCTGAAGGAACTTGGTTTTCTTCCTCTGAACTCTAGGGACGACTACAGTGTCCTCTATAAATTCTTTTCCAGAGATGAATTCACCGATGACTATATAAAAGAGGAATTGGAGCTGACCCAGGTCTATCTGGCTCATCCAGAACTGGAAGCCATTCGGAAACTGATGCTGGAGAGGTCTCCTCGCGGCAATATCCGCCGTGCGGCAGACTACTTCAAACTGATCCGCTACAGTTTCAGCGGAGGTGGAAAGTCGTTCGCTGGGCGTCCTTGCGATATCCGACGTTTCTTCTATCTAATTTGGGAGTGTTCCCGCAGACTGGCCAATGTGGTCATTGAAAACAAGGATTTCGAAGAGTTGATCGACCAATATGATCGGGAGAACGCCTTTTTTTACTGTGATCCTCCCTATTATGAGGCGGAGGACTGCTATGCGGTGGAGTTTCCAAAACAAGATCACCAGCGGCTCCACGATGTGCTTCTAAAGTGCAAGGGCCATGTGATGGTGTCCTATAACTGCTGCCCCTATATTTTGGAGCTTTATAAAGAATTCTATATTTTCCGCACAGTTCGGCCCAACAACATGTCGCAAACCGCAGGCAGCACCTATGAGGAGTTGGTTATGACCAATTATGATCCCAGGAAATCAGAAAGAGGCAGCCACCAGTTCACTCTGTTCTCCCTTGAGAACGAAAACGATGAGGAGGAATTGCGCTACGAATTAATCCATATACCGGCTGCTGTTTGATCCATTTCAATTTCAGGAGGTAGTTATACTATGAAATTCACACTGCGCCGTAACCCAGACAGCAAAGCCCAGAAGATTCCCTTCCCTGCTATGCAAATTGCCGGTCTCGCAGGCGCAGAAGAGTTGGTGCTTCGTGCGGAAGAGGGCTGTATTCTTCTGGCACGTGACACGCTCTCCACCAGGGAAGTTGTCAAGGTGATTGCTTTCCTGGATGAGATCGTCACGTCCATGGCGGAACAACTGGCGAAAAAAAGCGGCGAGATAGCCAGCCTGCAAGAGGAAGATGATCCTCTGAATGCATTCGACGAGGATGAGATCGACACGCTGGAGGACTTTTGTATCAACTTGGAGGGCCTCCGGAGCCTCCTTGCTATGGAGGATGGCAGAGATGAATGAAGCATATCTCTACCCATATTCCGCAGAGTATGCCCGCCAACGGGGAGAAGAGTCTCTATGGCGGGCCAGTTACCTGAGCAACATGGACTGCAAGGATGCTATTCGGAAAGCCGTCTGGCAGCATTACGACGGTGCCCATCTGGACGGAGACTGTCTGGCCAAAGTTATCCAGGAGTTCGGCTATAAACGAACAGCTTGGGTGCTGGCTAACACGATACAGCAGTTGGAATGGGGTGGCCAGTACAGTTCTGAGAATAAAGAGTGGGCCAGTCGAATCTATATCCCACCAGACAAATCCCACAATCTCAACTTTGTGGTGCCAATCCGTTCCGCTGTGCTGAATGGTGTGGTAGATCAGTACCGTGCCGCGTATCAGGCTTTGGGGCTCTTCAGCCCTAATCAATGTGAGCCAGACTCTTTCGAGAAACTGGACTACGAGGGAAAGGTGCTGGTGCTTTCTCCGGATACTCTGAAAGAGTCCTGCTGGAAGCCTGAAAATCAGCTCTGGTACGCCCATGACGGCTTTGGGTGCAGCCCCACCGCCATTGGAAGATCTATCCGCTGCACCTGCCTGAATGATGAAGAAATGGCCCGCTGGAACCGGACCGACTTCACTGGTGTGCTGAAGGAAGAGTTTCTGCCAGACTGGGCAAGGGAAAAACTTCAGGAACTGAAACTGAACAAATTACAGCAGATGAGTCGCTCCGAAAAGGAGCAAGCCCTTGCCATGCGGATCAACCTTGCATGGGACAGATATGAGATGTCGCTCCAAACGCTTTCCGTCTCTGAAGTCATCGACCAGATAGCGGATGTGTCCGCAGTGTGGATGTGTCGGGATGCTCTGCTCAAGGGGAGCTGTATTCAGATGAACAGTTGATATTTCTACTCTCCCTGTTTGACCCGCTGGACCAGATGCGGGACCATCTGGCCCAGGAGCAGGAGGCGGATCAAATGGAACAGGTGAACGATGCGATCCGATCCCTTCAAAAACAGCTGCAGGAGAGTCAGGAAATCAAGACGCCTGGCCAAGGCGGAATGTCCATGAAGTGACAGGAGATTGCGATGCAGTATTACATCATTGATGACCTGCGCCTCCCGCCCAAGCGCACTTTTCACAAAGGGTGGACTATGGAGCGGTTTCCATCGCTGCAGGAGGCGCTGGCTAGGTACCGTGCGCTCCCCTCCCGCCAGGCAAAGAGCCTGGGGATGACAGATGGTATCCATGTTCTGGAGCTGGCACGGCACGTCCTGATATACCCCGCGGAGACAGCATGGGAGGACGTTCAGGCGGCCAGACCGGAACTGCTGCCGCTATGGGCGGAGATACCAGAGGCGACGGCTGCGGCAGAAGACTGTATCTCCGCTTTGAACCTTCGCTATCAGCTCTCCGGGAGCGTGGTGACACCCGTCCCATCCAGAGATAGACTGCGGCGGGACCTGCGGGACAAGTATCTGTGGTTGAGTGGCGAGAGCGGACAGGAGACCGCGCTCCGCTGGGTGTATATCGTTGGCGCCGGCTGGAAACAGCCGGCCTTTTTACGCCAGTGGAAGAGGACTGGACATCCCCTGGTGCTTCGCTGTCAGGCAGATGGACTCACGGAACAGGGCGCTTATATCCTACTGGAGACACTGCCCTGGGAATACGACGTATTGATGCGCCGCACATTGGAACAGCGAGAAAGAGAGGCAGAACGTATAGAATACAGTCATGAACAGAGTTCTATGCAGCTCAATACCAGGACCTACCTGCCCAAAGCGGAGCAGAAAGTACAATCCGGCCCCAAGATAGGCGGGCTGGGAGAAATGAAACAATGGAGAGGAGAACGAAGATGAGACGAGCAATGATGCTATGCGCCGCTGTGTTGTGCCTGACGATGACACTGGCCCCCACAGCCCTGGCCGCAGGAACAGACGAGGTGGAGGTCTGCTACCCTACTGCTATCACCCAGAGTGAGGATGGCACCGAGCTGCGAAAGCTCTATGACCTGGGACCGGAGGACGATCCCACGGGCATCCCCCGGTCTGACTTTGAGCAGGATGGTTTCCACTATACTCTGACAGATCTGCTGCGGCAGGAACTGCCGGAACACGACGAGCGACAGCACACGGAAACGGTCAGCCTCCAGAGCGCCAATAAGGACATGGCCTCCATCCTGGCACTGCTGCCTCAGGAGAAGGAGTTCATCACGGAGGACGGCTATACGGGAACGCTGACCCTCCAGCTGGACACGGTACAGGTGGAAGTCTCCGGCTACGGCAGCAGCACCCGGGAGGTCTCCGCCACCAGGTCCTATCCCAACCTGGCCAACCAGGATACCGCCAATATCCCGAAAACCATTCAGGAAAATGGCCGGACTTTGACCCTCCAAGCCATCGACTGGCAGACGGACAACAAAGCCACTATGGATGGGTAAGCCAGAGCTAC
>OAWA01000633.1_pt1 | contig 22933 bp, 23 predicted proteins | sample 1516971 | NCBI WGS metagenome assembly OAWA01 (sample SAMEA2580097, study PRJEB22360) | human gut metagenome | biome: human gut; feature: human-associated habitat; material: faeces | place: Denmark | collected 2008/2010
GGATAAAAATAAAAAGACATGAACCTAAGATTATATCTTAAGTTCATGCCATTGGAAGAATTATTTCTTCTTAATTTGTCGATTATAAAACTCATCCTCTGGTGCTGGTTTTCCAAAAAGATAACCTTGGATATAATCTGGATTTAATTTTTTGATTTCTTAAAATTCTTCTTCCGTTTCAACACCTTCAATACATACATTCAATCTCAAAGAATGTGCCATTTCAATAATATAAATCAAAATACTTCTTTCATAATTTGAAGAAAGTGCTTTTTGGATTAAAACACGATCTATTAAATAAGTAAAGAAACTCCATACAGTTTCTTGATAATTGGAACTATAAACCAATTTATTATCAAAAACATATTGTGTCATTCCTTGAGCTATATATTCATTACTTTCTTTTTCAGCTCTACAAAAACGAATAAATTCACCAATTTCAATTTCTTCATGGTTTTCACAATCAGCAGAAAGACGAAGAATAAAATGTGCATCAATGTATCGATTCTGTGTAGAAGCATTTTTATAAAGATCATAAGCATCCGCATGACAAGAAGCAAGCGGTGGAACCATATGTGTTGATTCTGGTTTATCATCAAAACCAGACACCATAATATCCTTACCTACACGTTTTCCTAGTTTTTCTAATTCACGATATAAATAATAAGCAATATCATCCGTCACGCACATAATTCCATCTAATTCAGGTTTTTCTTGAAGCCATTTATTCATTAAATTCTCTGAATCAATATTATAACCAGGTGTTGATAAAATATATTTTTCTTCAAAAGGCATATCATGGCTTGATAAAGCTTCTTGATAACCTGCAAGTCTTTGTTTGGCAGTAACCCCGCTATCATAACCAGTAATAATTCCAATATGTTGACAATAATTTTTTTCAATCATATAACTTACAGCATTATAAACACTTTTTTGTTATTATAGACAACAAAAGGATAATCTTTTATTTGTGAATTTAAAATAACAACTGGTATATGAAAATATTTTGGAAAAGCTTCTCTTGTTTTTTGATCCGTACGACAAATACTCGAAGCAGGAATAACTAAAAATCTAAATCTAAATAATTCGCAAAAGCCTAGACATTTGCTTTTTGATAGTCAGAAGATTGTACAAACTCTACATTTGGATCAACTGAACCACCAAAAAAGATGACAAGTTCTATTCCTAGTTCTTTACACGCTTCATTTGCTCCTCGACATATTTCCATATTATAATCAGAGGCACTTGTAATCATAAGTCCTGCTTTAATTGAGTGTTCCATTTTTTCACCTCTTTTCATCAATTATAACACAAACCCATAAAAAAAATAAAAAAAAAGACCAAATGGCCTTCAGATAAATTCTACAAGTCTTGTACAAATTTCAGAATGTTGTTGTCAAAAAAATATTTAAGGAAGAAAAAACTGTTCATGACTTGTCTACGATGTTTATTATATTTTTTCTTAAATAAAAATCAATTTATTCTTATCAAAAATAAAAATAAAAGCGATTACATTGTTAAAAAATAAAAAAAAACCGCTTTTACCACGGTTTTTTAGGCTTTTTAAAAAATAAGTATGGTATTTATCTTTTAGACTTATCTATCATTTTCTTAATATCTTTTAGTTTCTTTTTATAGTCATCAAACGATGTTAAACGATATGACCAGTTATATGAACCGACTGTTCCAGGAAGATTGACACGAGCTTCTTTTCCATAACCAAGTAAATCTTGAACAGGAAGCATCGCAATCAAAGCATCACAATCAAAAGCATAACTTAAAATATCTTGTACGATATCTTCTCCTTTATATCCTAAAGAAATCATGACCTCTTTTATAAATTCTTTATCTTCTAATTCATCATACCATTGTTTTAAAGGTGCGTTGTCATGTGTTCCTGTATAAACAACAGATTGTTTAGGTATTTTATATTTTACTTTTCTTTCATTTTCACCAAATGAAAATTGCATAACTTTCATTCCAAGTAAATGATAATGATCACGTAATTCATGAACTTCTGGTCTTAATTCTCCTAAATCTTCAACAATCATATTTAATTCAGGAAGTTGTTTATAAACAGAATCTAAGAAATGATAACTTGGTCCTTCAATCCATTTTCCTTCTCTTGCCGTCTTACTTCCATAAGGAACCGACCAATACGTATCAAAGGCCCTAAAATGATCAATACGCAAAATATCAAAGATTTCATTATTCCATTTTAATCTTTTGATCCAAAAATTATATCTTGTTTTCTTTAAATAATCCCAATTATAAAGAGGATGTCCCCATAATTGACCATCCGCAGAAAAATAATCAGGTGATGCCCCTGAAATATAAAGTGGATAATAATCTTTTCCTAATTGAAAACATTTACGATATTCATAAACATCAGCTGAATCATTTCCTACATAAAGTGGAAGATCTCCCATAATAGAAATGCCTTTTTCATGAGCATGTATTTTTAATAAATTAAATTGTTTAACAAAAATATATTGTAAGAATTGAATATAGGCAATTTCATCTTCTAATCCTGCATTACTTCCACTTACTTTTTGATCTTCTTCATTCCAATCAGCCCAAGGTAACCCATCATTCGCTTGGTTTAAAGCCATAAAACGGGCATATTTTTTTAACCAAAATGTTCCTTTAACAAAAGTACGATATTCTTTTTTGAGTTCTTCATCTTGTAAAAATGTTTGATAGGCTTTTCTTAAATATTTATCTTTAAAAAGACGTACACGTTTATAATCTACTTTAGGATAATCTTCTAAATAAGAGGGAACTTCTTCTAATAAATGCCATTCTTGTAATAAATCCAAAGAGATATAGATTTCATCTCCTGCAAAAGAAGAATAAGGTGTATAGGGTGAATTCCCTGAACTTGAGGGATTTAGTGGTAATATTTGCCAGATGGAAAAACCAGCTTTTGCACTTAAGTCGATAAATTCATAAGCACTTTTCCCTAAATCACCAATTCCATGACGACTAGGCAAGCTAAATAAGGGCAACAAAACACCTGCTTGTCTTTGTTTTAAACTTTTTAATTTCATAATGAAACTCCTTACATTTGTAATCTTCTTTCATTTTATCATTTTAAAGCATAAAAAAAAAGACGATTGCTCGTCTTTTATTCAGCTACACGGTGAGCTACACTTGCACAACGCGAACATAATTCACCATTCATTTCATCTTCATCAAAATAGTTCCAACATCTTGGACATTGTACACCATTGAATTTTTCAACCTTGATGTAGCTTGTTTCATATTCTTCTAAAGTTGTATCATTTACTAATTCAACTTTTGCTACAATGAATAATTGTTTTAAATCATCTTTTAAGTTAGCAATATCTTTATATTCATCTTTTAAAGATAAAGTTACTTTTGTTTCCATATTCGATTTAATTAATTTTTCATTTCTTAAACCTTCCATAGATTTTAAGACATCTTTTCTTACTTCCATAAATTTAGAGAAATAAGCTAAAACTTCTTCTTCGTTTTCAATATTAAATAATTCATATTTTGGTTCTAAGAAGATAGATTCTGCTTTTGTTTCATCACAATGGAAATGATCATGTAGTTCTTCAGCTGTAAATACTAGTACTGTTGATAATAATTTCATCATTGTTTTTGCATTATAATATAAAACTGTTTGAACTTGTCTTCTACGTGGAGAATTTGCATCTTCAATGTATAAGATATCTTTTGTGAAATCCATATAGAATGAACTTAAGGTATTTGTAAAGTAATTTAAGATTTCTTGGTTTGCTGTAGCAAAATCATAGTTTGCATAAGCTTCATCATATGCTTTCATTAATTCATTTAATTTAGCTAACATATATTGATCAACACCAGGTAAATCTTTGATTTCTACTAAATCACTTGCTTTGAAATCATTTAAGTTACCTAAAACAAATCTCATTGTATTACGGATTTTACGATATCCTTCAGCCACTTGTTTCATAATTTCATCAGAAATACGAACATCTTGTTGATAAGCAACAGAAGTAGCCCATAATCTTACAATGTCAGCACCATATTGATTAACAAGTTTAATAGGATCTACTGTATTTCCTAAAGATTTAGACATTTTATTTCCTTTACCATCTAATACGAAACCATGTGATAAGACAGTTTTATAAGGGGCTTTACCATGAGCAGCTACACCGATAATTAATGATGAGTTGAACCATCCACGATATTGGTCACTACCTTCAAAGTAAAGGTCTACTGGATAATTAAATCCTCTTTCTACCATGACACCTGTATGTGAACTTCCTGAGTCGAACCATACATCCATGATATCTTTTTCTTTTTTGAAGATACCATTTGGTGAATGTTCATTTGTATATCCTTCAGGTAATAAATCTTTTTCATCTCTTTCAAACCAAACATTTGATCCATGTTCTCTGAATAATTTAGAAATATGATCAAATACTTCTTGTTCAATGATTGGCGTTCCATCTTCACAATAGAAAATAGGAATTGGAACACCCCAAGTACGTTGACGTGAAATACACCAGTCTCCACGATCTCTAATCATGTTATAGATTCTAATATGACCCCATTCATTTAACCAGTTAACACTATCAATTTCACTTAATAATTTATCTCTGATTTTATCTAATGAACAGAACCATTGATCAGTTGCTCTAAAGATAATAGGTTTTTTAGTACGCCAATCATGTGGGTAACTATGCGTAATGAATTCAAGTTTTAATAAAGCTCCAATTTCATCTAATTTCATAGTCACTGTTTTATTCGCGTCATCTACATATTGACCGGCTAACCATTCACCACAATCTTCCATCATACAACCGTGTTCATCAACATTACAATAAGCTGGTAAGTTATATTTTTGACCTACAAAGAAGTCATCTGCTCCAAATCCAGGTGCAGTATGAACGCATCCAGTACCAGAATCAGCAGTTACGTGATCTCCTAAGATAACTAATGATTCTCTATCATATAACGGATGTTGACATGTAATGTATTCTAATTCAGATCCTTTATAATGATTAACAACTTTGTAATCAGTGATTTCAAATTTAGCCATTAATTCATCAACTAAAGTATCTAAGACAATTAATTTTCCTTTTTCTGTTTCTACTAAGGCATAGTTATAAGAAGCATTTAAACAGATAGCTAAGTTAGCTGGAATTGTCCAAGGAGTTGTTGTCCAAATAACGAAATTAACATCATTATCTAAGATTCCTTTACCGTCTTTCACTTGGAATTTAACAAAAATTGTTGGTGATTTGATATCATGATATTCAACTTCAGCTTCAGCTAAAGCAGATTCACTTGATGGTGACCAATATACTGGTTTTAATCCTTTGAAAATCAATCCATCCACCGCCATTTTAGCAAACACTTCAATTTGTCTTGCTTCAAATACATGTTGTAATGTTAAATATGGGTGTTTATAATCCGCAAATGTCCCCATACGGATAAGTTGTGCCATTTGTTTATTTACTTGTTCATGTGCATAAGCATCACATTTTTCTCTAAATTTAGCTGTTGGCATTTCTTTACGGTTAACACCTAATTTTTGAATAGCATTTTCAATTGGTAACCCATGTGTATCCCATCCAGGAATATAAGGTGTGTAGAAACCATTCATATTTTTATAACGACAAATAACGTCTTTGATAACTTTATTTAACATGTGTCCCATATGCATATTTCCATTTGCATAAGGAGGCCCATCATGGAAGACAAAGCTGTCTTTCCCTTCATTTTGTTGGATAACTTTGTTGTACATGTCATTTTCTTGCCAACGTTCTACATATTTAGGTTCTTTTTTTGGTAAGTTTCCACGCATTTCAAAGTCAGTTTTTGGCATTAATAATGTGTCTTTGTAATTCATTTTTTCTTTCCTCTCTTTAAAAATAAAAAAACACATCATCCTAAGGACGATGTGATCGCGGTACCACCTTAATTCGTATTTTCATACGCTCTTGAAATCTTAACGCGATTAACGTCACCTTCTACTTAGTTCAAAGGGCTACTCCAGAGTGATCCATTATAATCCGTGTTACTGATTTTCACCAACCATCAGCTCTCTTAAAACGTAAATTATAAACTGTCTCCTTCATCGTATTTATCTTCATTAATTAAATTATAAACTTCTGACTGGTCAATAGACTCAAGGATATCTTTTGACATTTTTTCGACCGAAGCTCTAAATTTAACAGCTTGCGCTTTAAAGTCACTCATTTCATCAGATAATGAACGAACATACTCTAGCGATTCGCTCAGTATCATATTAGCATTCTTTTTCGCTTTGTCAATAAGTTCACTCGCTTCTTTTAGGGCAAGACGCGCAATTTCTTCATTTGTTTGTTCTTGGATGTTCACACGATGCTGTAATAATGACTTTTGTTTTTCTAAGTGTTCATAGTCTTCTTTTAATTTATTTATTTGCTCATTTAAAGATTTGATTTCTCGGTCTTTTTGATCCATTAAATCATCGACCTGTTCTTTATTATAACCAAATAATTGTTTTTTTAATGGCATCTTGTTCACTCCCCTACTTATAAAAATACCCTTCAACCACATAGTTATTTGAACGTGTTTGTCTGTTACAATCAACAAACATGACTCTTCCATGCTTTTTGAATGATATTATGTCTTTATTATTACACAAATAATTTATTTGTTCAACCGGTTTATGATTAACTTTTACGTGGCCTGCACGAATAAATTCAGCCGCTTTCTGTCTAGATATTTTATAGAAAGAAGAAATGATTTTATCAAGTCTCATTGAAGAAACAATAAAGGATTTTATGATATATTCATTCTTTACTTCTATTTCTTCTTGACACTTGGTAAGTTTCACCTTACTTCTTTTAATCATTTTAAGTTCATCTTTTAAATATTCATAAATAGGACGATCGACGGCTAAATAAAACTCTTTATCTTTTTCAACAATATCGCCAAATAATTCTCTTTTAATTCCTAAAGACATCAAAGCTCCCAAAATATCTCGATGACTTAATTTTTCAAAATTTTTAGCATAAACGATTTTGCAAACCACAATTTCAAAATCACTTTCTTCGATTTCATAAAAATCAGGCGCTAAAATCATTCTTTTACTTTCACTATTTAAAAATCCACCCTGTTCTTTTATTTGAATGTCACCATGACCAATAATACTTCTTACAATTGATTGATGATAAGGATCTAAAAAAGAAGTTAAAATAAGTCTTTGTTTATAATCTACTTGATCTTTATAATCCAAGATTTTTTTAACAAAGACTTCTTCCCCTTTAAAATGTTCTAACATATTAAAAAAGTATGGAAACCATACTTTTTAATCTTCTTGTTCATCTTCATCTAAATCAATTGTACCAGCAACAGAAATATTACGAGGTGTACATAAGAAAATCTTTGGACCAATTCTTTGAATATCCCCTTCAATTGCATAAATAACACCGCTTAAGAAATCTACCACACGTTTTGCTTGATCTTTTTGTAAACGATGTAAATTTACAACAGTAGCTTTTTTAGTTTTTAAATAGTTTGCAATATCTTGAGTTTCTCCAAAAGAACGTGGTTCAAATAAAACTAAATGACTATCTTTATTCATATTTAATGATTTAACAGCTTCGCTTGTTTTAGAGAACTTGGCTTGTTCAAATAAACTTGTTTTAGGTTCAGTATCAACCTCTACAGCATCATATTCTTCAACCACATCTTCTCCATCGCCATCTTCATCAAAAAACCATTTTTTTACTTTATCCATGAAGTCGTCCTCCTTTGATTTCTTCTCCATTATATCATACATTTCTCTTTAATCAAAGCAAACGTACTAATCATGTTCAATATTTACTAAAATAACATCTCCTTTTAAAGAGACCACACATTGAATTGGAATAACAATAACCGGTGGTTCTTTAAAAAAACAAAGAAAGTGAAAGAAATTGATTTTTTCAACAATCAATGCTTGAATACATCTTTGACACCAATCTACTTCAATATCTGCAATATAACCAATCTTCCTGCCATCATAAACATTAATGACATCTTTTGATTGTAAAGAAACAAGTCGCATTTTATCACCTGTATAAAAATATGCTTTAAACTAATTTTTTATGTAGTTTTTCTAAAGCATTTTTTTCAATACGAGATACTTGAGCTTGTGAAACAAAAAGCTCTTTCGCAATTTCACATTGTGAATAGCCCTTATAATAACGTTCTTGAATCACTTTTTGTTCTCTTGGATTTAAACAAGTCATCGCTTTTTTTAAATCTAAGTGTTGATGATAATGTTTGAGTGTTTCTTTATCGAGGGGAATCATATCAATAAGATGGAGTTCATTTTGATCATCATGACCAATAATTTCTTGAAAAGAAGCAACACTTTGGGTAGATTGTATTGCTTCTATAATTGAATGTTGATCTATTTGTAGATTACTTACGAGTTCTTCAATAGTTGGTTCTCTTTGTTTTTCTACAAGATATTTTTCTTTTTCTTTTAAGATAGCATAAGAAAGGTCTTTGACCGTTCTTGAAATCTTTACTTGACTCTCTTCTCTTAAATAGCGTTTCATTTCACCAAGAATCAAAGGAACGGCATAGGTTGAAAATTGTAATTGATAGCTGGTATCAAAATTATCAATGGCTTTAATCAAGCCGATCATTCCAACTTGAAATAAATCTTCATAATGCTTTGATTTTTGATAAAAGCGTTTCATTAATGAAAGAACAAGACGCATATTTCCTACAAGAAGTTCTTCTTTAACTATTGGATCATGTGTTTTTTGATATTTTTCAATAAGTATATAGAATTCTTGTTTAGAAAGCGTTTTTTGTAAAGTAATGTATCTATTTTGTTGTTTTTCCACAATAATCACCAAAATTATTTTGGCTTTTTTGTCATTTTTTATTCTTTGACTTCATCAAAGTTTAATTGATTTCTTAATTTTTTAATAATCTTTTTTTCAAGACGCGAAATATAAGACTGTGATATTCCTAAAAGCTTAGCCACATCTTTTTGCGTTAATTCATCATGATTTGAAAGCCCATATCTTAAAATCAAGATTTCTTTTTCACGTTCATTTAAATCTTTTAAAGCTTCATAAAATAATTTTCTTTGATCGCTTTTCATCATTTCTTGTTCAACAAGATCATCATCTGTTCCTACGATATCACCAAGTAAAAGCTCATTGCCATCATAATCTATATTAAGAGGTTCATCCAAAGATATCTCATAACGTATTTTATTATTTTTCCTTAAATACATTAATATTTCATTTTCAATACACCGTGAAGCATAGGTTGCTAGTTTAATGTTTTTATCTGCTTTAAATGTATTGATGGCTTTTACAAGTCCAATCGTACCAATACTAATTAAATCTTCTAATGGACAATTTGTACTATTATCATACCTTTTAGCCACATAGACAACGAGTCTTAAATTATGTTCTATCAAAGTATCTCTTGCTTTTTGATTTCCTGAAACAGCTTGGTCAATCACTTTTCTTTCTTCTTCCCCTTTTAATGGAGGAGGTAAAATATCATGTTTACCAATATAATAAAGAAACTGATTTTGATTTAAAAATTGACGAAATACATCCCACATTAGATTACACCTCCCATCAATTCTTGATTAAGCAAGCAATCATACTTTAAATCATCTAATACACCAATATAAACATTATCTAGTTTTTGTTGATTGACTAAAATTGAATCAATTAAAAGAATATCAATTTTACGTTTTTTAATACCTTCTAGTTGGATTTGATCAATTTGTTTATAAGGATATAGAATACTTTTTTTAATAAAAATCAAGGGATAGCCTTTATAGTATGCCTCATTTCCACTATCTAAAAATCCTTTACAATAAATTGTTTTATTTTCTTGAAAAAGAATAACATCATAAAGATAATTTTGATGTTTTATTTTTCTTTTAGTATACGTTAGATAAATACTTTGAATAATAAGAAATAAAAAGGTAATAACAATAATAACTAAATTCTTATAAGAAATAGGGGTAATCAAGATTCCATTATAAATAAATGATTCTTTTATTAGGGTATTGATAAAGAACAGTATTGAAAAATAAACGATTAAAAAAACTGGAAAATATAAGAAAAATTGTTTTTTAAAAAAGAATAAAAAAAGGACAAACCAGTATAAAAAACTTATATATGGCAAATAGTCTATATAAATGAGAATAACTGATATATTACTTAAAAAACTCAAGAAAAGGATTTTCATAAAAGACCAATGAATATTAAGCAATAATGAAATCATTTCATAAGTCATGATAAATAAGATACCATTCATACAATAAGTTAATTCTACATAGATATCCATCTTGCTTACCCCTTTATCATCATATATGATTACACTAAAAAAAAATGTCAAAAAAAAGATGTGATTTTTAAAATCACACCTTATTCATCCTCTAATAAAACTTCCCCATTAGATTCAATTATTTCTTTATAACGATAATAAGAATCTTTTAATTTTCTTTCTAGCGTACCATGTCCATCATTAAAACGGTCTACATAAACAAAACCATAACGTTTTTTCATTTCACCAGTACCAGCTGATACAACATCAATTGGACCCCAATATAAATATCCTCGACAATCAACACCATCTTCAATAGCATCATTAACATTCTTTAAATGTTCTTCAATATAATGAACTCTAAAATCATCATGAATTTCACCTTTTTCATCAATATTTTCATCTAAACCAACACCATTTTCTACAATTAATAATGGTAAATGATAACGATCATATAAAACATTTAAAGTATAACGTAATCCTACTGGATCAACAGCCCATCCCCAAGGTTGAGGTGCTTTATCTTTAAGATATGGATTATCACGGCATGTAAGTCCACCTGTATCTACTTTTAAGTTCACATCACGATCAAATGTTGTTGAACGATAATAACTAAATGATAAGAAATCAACTGTATTTTCTTTGATCAATTTTAATTCTTCATCACTAAATTCTACATTTACTTGATCTTCTTTCCATACTTTCTTTAAATAAGTTGGTACAATACCTAAGCAGAATGGATCTGCCATAAAGAAAATATTCATACGTTGAGCATCTAATGTTCCAACAACATTTAATGGGTCACAGTTATATGGATAAGTAGCTACTGATGAAGCTGTCATCATACATCCAATTTGGTAATCTTCACTAATTTCATGCCCTAATTGAACTGTTTTCGCATTTGCGACTAAGATATTATGATAAGCATCCCATTGATCTTGTTTTGTTGTTGAACCAATTGGATCACTAGGATCTTTAGGATCTTTGATTGTAAGAACCCCACCAGCAACAAGTGGCATTCTAAATAAAGCATTGACTTCATTAAATGTAAGCCAAAATTTAACTTTTCCTTTATAACGTGTAAAAACAGTTTTTACATAACGTAACCAAAAATCAATCATTTTAGGATTTGACCATCCGCCATATTCAGTAATTAAATGAAGTGGTGTTTCATAGTGTGATAAAGTAATCACTGGTTCCATTCCTAATTCATTCATACGAGCAAACATATCATCATAATAGGCAAGTCCTGCTTCATTTGGTTTTAGTTCATCTCCATTTGGGAAAATTCTCCCCCAAGCAATTGAAGTTCTAAAACTGTTGAATCCCATGCCTTTCATAAGTTTTAAATCTTCACGGTAACGATGATAACCATCAACAGCTTTATGACTTAAATAAACTTTATCGGGATTTAATTCCATTTTATATTTTTTCTTTGTTTCATCCCATTTAATACCAGGATCTTTTGACATTATACCTACTAATACATCTGTAACGTTTGGTTGTTTACCATCCTCTAACCAAGCCCCTTCATATTGGTTGGCAGCAATAGCTCCACCCCATAAAAAACCTTTTGGAAAACTCATTTTCTCTACCTCCGTTTTTATCTATTGGTATTATAACACTTACAAAATAAGAGATTTATTCATTTCATAATATGAAAAAAGAGCAATCTTTTTAATTACTCTTTAAACATATCTTTTAATCATTAAGATTGAAAATACTTTTCAATACTCTTTTTTTCATTCTCTGATAATTTTAAAACGTTTGTTGCTCTTTGATATGAACAATTTAAATCATTCATCACATTTCTTACATGTTCTATATTCTTTTCTTTACGTTCTATTTTTTTGCCTTGGTTGATTACTTGACTAATTCCTTCATTTCTTGCTTTTCTTTCAAGATAGTTTGCATAATCACACATTTCTTTGACCTCCCTTTCTGTTTCCTTAAATCCATATCCTTTAATAATTTTCTTCTTCCCTTGATAGTCTATTCTATTATTTAAAAAGGCTACTAATGGCATGAGTACTTCATCATGTTTGGGATACTTTTTTGTAGTATCATGTTTCTGGTTCAAGTATATCATAACAAGTTCTTCCTCGTCATAATTTTCTTTGCTTTCTTCTTTTCCATTCTTCCTTTCTTTTTTACTTTATAAACATCTACATCTCCATCTTTTCTTTTTGTTGCTTGTGGCATGATCCACAATGAATAGACTTTCTTCATTCCATCATAGTTTTTATCATCATATTTCCTTCCCCATTGTGTTGTTAATATCCTTAGTACATACGCTATTCCTCTTGTTACAAGTGAATAACCTGGATGAATATTATTTTGTATTTCAACATTTAAATAGATTCGTTTATTGGTTCCATTTAATTGAGGAAGATCAACACAACATAACATATCAAACTTTACTGTTCCATAGTTTGGTATCATATTTTCATTATTGAGCCATCTAAAACGCTGTTCATCCTTAATGATTTTCATAATTTCTTTAACACTTAAATGTCTTGCTTCTCTTACAAATTCATGAATCATTCTTGCTAGCATCTCCTGATTTCCTACGATTGCTTTGCAATGTTGATCTAACATGACTTTATGATTGGTTATTGTATTTTGTATTATCGTTTCCATAAGTAGTTCTCCTACTTATTTATTCGCTCTTTTTTTGCTTTTTTCTTCTTTTTTGTAAAAAAATTGGAAATTTCTTTCCAATTATCTACCAAGCGCTAAGTTAGCGAGTTCATCTGCTCGATCATTATATCGATTGATTTTCGTTTTATTTGCGACATGTGATTTTACTTTCACAAAAGTAATTTCAATTTGTTTTTCATATTCTTTCATTTGTTTTACATAAAGATTTTCAAGTCTTTCATCTTCATTAACCCACGCTCCTGTCGCATAGAAAGCAACACCTTCATAATCATGAATTACATACATTTTCTTGTATCCTTGTTGAACGCAATAAGAAACTGCATCTAACGCTGCTTTTAATTCTCCCATAACCTGATTATATTCTACAAATTCATCATCAAATTTTTGACAGTTTGTATAAATTTCTTGATTATTTTCAACAATTATTACACCAAAGCTATAAGCATAACATGTATCTCCATTTGTTAAACAACTTCCATCTACATAAGCATATGGTACATCTTTTTCATTTAAATTAAGTTGTGATTCATCCATTGTTTGTTTAAAAGATGCAATATAGCTCTCTACATCTTTTAACTCTTCTTGCGAAAACCCCTTATAAACATATTTTCCTTCGCTTACAAGTTTTTGACATTCGCTCCATTGTTTAAATTTATAAACCTCTTTTGTTAGTTTATCAATTGCGACATATAGTACCTTTTTGGCCATTTTTCCATCTCCATCCCTCTTTATAGTTATAATAAATAAAAAAACAATTCTTCTAATATTTATAAAAACCTTCACCTGAAGCCATTCCAAGTTTTCCTTCATCAATATATTTCTTTAACATCTTAGCCATTCCTTTAAAATTATAAGGAGCTAAAAATGAAGGAACTTTTAAATACATTGAAACAATATTATAAGCTGTCGTAAGTCCTACCGTATCTAAAATTTGGAAAGGTCCTTTCGGAGCTCCTGTACCTAAAGTCCAAGCTTTATCTATACTTTCAGGATCACTAATCCCATTAACATAAAGATCCATACCTGAAAATAATAAAGGAACAAGCATAGAATTTAATAAATATCCTGATTTTTCTTTACGAACAGGTAATGGTATCATTCTTATTTCTTTAGCAAAATCCATAATCAAATCAAAATATTTTTGATCCGTTTGTTTTTGTGCCATGACTTCTGTCATATTATTTTTCCAAATACTATTTGCAAAATGTAAAGATAAATACTTATTTGGACGTTTTGTATATTTAGCGAACTTCGATGGTAATAATGTCGATGAGTTTGTAACAATCACTGTTTTTTCTGGTAATAAGTCTGCCATCTTTTTATAAATATCTATTTTTTGTTCAACATTTTCCGCCATTGATTCAATAATTAAATCGGCATCACCAACTGCTTTACTTAAATCTAATTCTAATTTAATATTTTCATAAGCACGATCAGCTTTTTCTAAACATTTTTCTTTATCAAAATCTTCATAATCACTAATACCTATTGCCCAATTTTGAGGTGTTTTTCCCTCATCACTTGCCATCAAAGTAATAGTATCATGATAAACTTCTTTTAAATGGTCTAACTTTGGCTGACATCTTCCTATGCTTCCTTCGCTTCTAAGCCAAATCGTTACATTAAATCCACAATACGCTGCTTGATAAGCAATTTGACTTCCTAAAACGCCTCCACCAATAACAACAACATTTTTAATTTCCATAGATTCATCCTCCTACCTTTATTTTATCAATTTGTTAAAATATTCACAAAAAATATTTTCACTTTTAGTTTGAACTACATATAAAAAAGAACCCTATTTCTAGGATTCCTTTATACTATTCAGCTTTTGTTGAATTTACTTCTTCAAACATTTGAGGAATTGTATGTTTATCTTCTTTGTTTTTATATTTGAAGTAAACAACTGTTAATAATGAACATACAATTAAGATTCCTGCAAATACTGCAATTTCAACTGAAATTGAAGGAGCTGTCATACTAATTGTTTTTCTAAATCCATCTACACTATAAGTATATGGAACAAATTTATGAATAGCTTTGTAGATAGCCGGACCTGTATCTAATGGATAAGTACCAGCAGAACCACCTAAGTTAACAATCATGAATACAAGCAACAAGAAGTCTCCGATAAATCCTGTTGTTAAACTTAACAACATAACAAGTGACATAAATGCCGCCGATACGAGAATCGCAAGCAAGTATGTTAAACCTAAGTTAACAGGTTCAAATCCATTGATTAATCTTAAAGCAGTTACCATAACGATTGCAGCTAATGTAGAAACTGTATACATAACAGTTGCTTTACTAGCCCAATATTTCCATGCATTTTCAGCTTTCTTAATACCATGTCTAATTGGGTACATTAACGCAAATGCTAAGCATGTTACATATAAGCCAACTGACATCATATATGGAGCCATTGCATGACCGTTATTTTCAACTTTAGAAATTTCTTTATGGTTTGTTTCAACTGGAGTAGCAACCATATCTGTTGTTTTATCAGTTGAATCAATCTTACTTTCTTCTGCACCAGATTTTAATGCATCATTTAAAGTATTTACACCATCAGCAGCACTTTCAATACCTTCACCTAAAGTATCAGAACCAGCAGCTAACTGACCAGCACCATCACTAATTTGACCAGCACCACTTGCTAATTGGTTAGCACCATTCAACAATGTTGAGTTATTGCTTACTAATGTTGAAGTACCATTAGCTAATTGATCAACACCACTTGATAAAGCAGTAATTCCTTGAGTTAATGCAGGAACATTACTATTTAATGTTGATGTACCATTAGCTAAAGCAGTAGCACCATTTGTTAAAGTTGTATTGTTACCAGTAATTGTTGATAAACCTTCTTGTAAGCTAGATACACCAGCTGTATAAGCTTGAACTCCTGTTAACAATCCTTTTTTAGAATCAGTTAATCCAGCATTAACTTGGCTTAATCCGCTATCAACTAATTTACTTGCTTGAATTAATCCAACATTTTCTTGATCATTAACTGGATCAGCTGAAACTTTTGTTAAAGCTTGTTGGATTGCATAAATACCTTTAGCAGAAGCTAAAGATGTTTGAGATAATTCATCTACTTTATTAGCTAAAGTATTAGTTGTATTTAATAATCCAGGTTCTTGTTCAGTACCTTTTCCTAACAAACCTGCATTAATTCCATTTGAATATTGAAGAGAACCAGCTAAAACTTTATATTGTTCTAGAGTAATTTTTCTACTACTGTACAATTGATCAATAATTCCTTTTGATGCTGCATTAGTTTGATTAGAAGCAGTTGCAGATTCTTTTAATGTCTTTGTACTTGCTTGAATTACAGGTAATTGTTGATCTTTGAATGCTTTTGCTTCACTAGTAAGTGCAGCTAACTCTTCTTGAGTAGGTACACCAGCCGCAGCAATTTCTTCTGATAATTTTTGTAATCCATTTGTTATAGAACTATTAACTCCTTGTACTTGTTGTACACCTGCAGTTAATGTTTTAACTCCGTTAACTAAATCTTGACTTTTAGCATTTAATTGATTTGCACCTTCTGCAGCTTGACTTACACCTGCTGTATAATCATTAACACCTTTGCTCAATATTTGTGCACCAGTATTTAAATCATTAATACCTTTAGCTAATGTAGGAGTTGCACTACCTAAAGTACCAACACCATCTTTTAATTGATAGATACCGTTATTTACTGTAACGACACCATCTGTATAACTTTTTAATCCTTGAGTTAAAGTATTTGTACCATCTTTAAATGTTAAAGAGCTACTTGCTAATACTTTTAAGTTATCACTAATTGTTTTGTTACCATCTTCTAATTGAGTCATACCATCAGATAATTGTTGAGTACCATCGCTGGCTTCAGCAAATCCATCTGACATTGTACCAATTGAAGAAAAGATTGTTTCAGCATATGTTTTTGTTACTGAAGCTGAAACTTCAGCTTTAATTTTTGCGATTGCTGAATCATCCATTTTTGATGCAACATAGTTTGTACCTGGGTTTGTTGTATAATTTAAAACCATCTTTTTAGGATTTTTATCCAACAAAGTTGTTGCATTTTTTGAGAAATTGCTTGGAATCGTAATGACCATATAATAGTCACCATTTTTTAGTCCCTTATTTGCTTCTTTTGAATTTACAAAATGAAAATCTAATGAATCGTTGTCTTTTAATTTTTTGACTAATTGATCACCAACGTCTAATTTCTTATCGTTGTATTCAACTGCCTTATCTCTATTAACGACAGCGACAGGAAGATCTCCACTGTTTCCATATGGATCCCACATAGATCCAAGGAAGACAACTGTGTAAATACTAGGAATAAGAATAAGAGCAACTAAAACAATTTGAATCCAATGATTTTTTAAAATGTTTTTCCACTCTTGCTTAATCATAAATATCCTTCTTTCTATCTTCTATAGACATTTTACATCCATAGATATATAATGTCTATAGAGAATTATAATTTTTTCAATATAAATGTCAATATTCTTACATACAAAATATAAAAAATTAGTTATAATAAAAAAAGGAAGGGATTACAATGAGAATAAGAAAAAGTTTTGAACAAGCAATTTGTATTTTATTGCTTATTGGAACAAATGATGGACCATTAAAAAGTCATGAACTTAGTAAAAAGCTAGATGTTTCTGATTCATATTTAAAGAAAGTAACAAGACAATTGGTCGTTGCTGGTCTTATTACTTCTAAGGCGAGTAAATTAGGTGGTTTTATTTTAAATAAAAAAATGAATGATATATCATTTTTAGATATCTTTGAAGCAATCGAAGGAAAGGAAACTTTTATTGAAACAACGCATCTTGTTGATAAAGTATTTGATCCTGCTTTAAATCTACATCATACCGAAGATATCATCATGAATCATTTAAATGCTGCAGAAGATCAATACAAACAAAAACTCAAAGAAATCAATCTTGGTGAGATTACAAATTATGTTCATCAAAATACAATATAAAAATAGGCTATTTGAATAAGCCTATTTTTATTATATGGTTCTATTTCTATTTTTTGCTTAAATCATTTCAATTTTTTTAACCGTAACAACTAATCCAACAAAAGATATTATAAGAAGTATGCTATATAAAACATAATTAGCAGTATCTCCTGTTTTTGTAACTATGCTATTCTTATTGTCTTGTTTTACAGTTATACTTTCATTCTTATTACCTGTTACTTGTACTAAGTTATTATTATCTTTAACAACAGTAAATGTTGTACTTGCTAAGCCATCTGTCCATACAATTTCAAATGTATGTTTTCCTGCAGCTAGCGTGTTAAGATAATCTTCTTTTAATGTTACAACAGTTGAACCTTCGCTAACAGTATAATTCTTTGTATCAACAATAATACCATCTACTTTTACACATTTGAATTTTGAAAATTCCCCATTACCTCTAATTACAAGGCCTTTATGAGCATCTTGTGTCCATGAACTATCAGCACCATCTAAAATTTTATATTCTTCTTGTCCTGGAGATGGTACAACTTTGGAAATTTTTTCTGTTTCTTCATGCTTACAAACTTCACAGACTCTCTTTTGTTCACCTTCTTGTTTTTCAGTAGCTTCTCGCACAATTTGCCAATTACCAAATTTATGTCCTGTAGCTTTAATAACAATAGGTTCACCTATAGAATTTATCATATTACTATCTGAATACATTAATCCACAGTCTTCACATTTCCAGTATTCTTCAAATCCATCTTCTGTACAAGTAGCTGGTTTTCCATTCACTTTAACAACATGATGTGCACCATCATAATCTTCACATATATTAGCCTTCAACTGATTAGTTTCTACTTTGCTGACTCCATCAATATCACGTGGTTCATCCCCTCCAACAGATTTGAGATCTGGATTAAGCGTTTTATCAAAAGAACAATCTTTTAAAGTTGTATTTCCCTCGATTTGTCCTGTATATCCACCTAATTCATAATTTGAAGAAACACCGTTCACTTTACCTGCAGCATGACTGTTTTCGATATTAGACGATCCTAATGTTCCCGCAAAAGTTCCTGCTTTTGGTTCCCATTCACTTACTGTACTAGTTACATTACCTTTTGCAACACAATTTTGAATCACAGCATTTTGTGCAAATCCAATAAAGCCTCCAGCATTCCAATTATTTGCCGTTATTTCCACATCAGCCAAACAATGTTTGTATGTAGAAAGCAGTTGCCCATTATCATTATCTAATGCATATCCAACAAATCCTCCTAATGCCCAATTTCCAGAAATTTTTCCTGTAGCAGTACAATTTTCATAAATAGATCCGCTATCCATCCCAACAAAACCACCACTATTATCTACACCAGAAATTTGAACATTTTCTACCATACAATTTGAAACTTTAATTCTGTTTACATTCCCTAGCATTCCACCAGTAATATTACCATAATCAGCGAATCCTTCAATTTGAATTAAACCTCCAGATACAATAATATTATCAAATTTTACAGTGCATCCAGAATTAGTCATTACAAATCCAACAAGAAGTCTTATTCGTTTCATTTAGTCCAGTTCCATTATTATAAATAGATCCATTCTTAATCGTCAAATTTACTACTCCACAATTTATATTGCTGTCTGAACAAACAATATTACCAAAAAAACCACCATTGTATTGATCATTTTGTTGATCAACAATCATTCCAGAAACTGTTTTACCATTTCCATCAAAATATCCACAAAATGGTTTATCCTCAGTCATTCCACTACGATACCATTTACGTAATCCAATCGGAGTCCAACAGTATTTTTGTAAATCAACATCTTTTTCCAATTTAAAATACTTTCCACTATATTTTTCTCCTCCTGCTACATCTTTAGATAGTTTAGCAAGCTGTTCTGCTGTTTCAATTTGCCATGGGTCTTCAGCTGTTCCACTTCCTCCTGCAAAATCAGTTGCTGCATAATCTGTCCAAATACCATTTGGGGCATCTTTTGCAAATACTGGTATCGACATACATGTAATACTAAAGAAAATACTTATTATAATTCCTAATATAAACCTTTTACGATATCTTTTCCTCATTTTATTTTCCTCCTTCTTGTTGATACTCCCTGTATCATTATTTTATATAAGAACTCTAAAAATGTCAATTTATAAACTTAAACGCTTCCATTTTTTACAAACAAAAACTCAAGGGCTGTTCCTTGAGCTATCTATTATAAAATATTCTTAAATACATCTTATTTTTTATTAAATAACAATTCCAATAAATGAACACCATTTCCTTTTCCTAAAAGAATTCCTTTTAAACATCGATTGCATGTACAAATTACTTGTTCATTATGAAATTGTTGGACATATTCTTTCATATATTTTTCTTGTATTTCTTTAGAATAATGCGATAAATGTTCATCCTCTAAATCCTTTGTTTCAAAGTGGAGTGTTCCACAAAAAATAGAATTTTCTTTATTCTTTTCTATTTCAATGACTTCAATATTCATTTTCTTTAAAAGACTTCTAACAGCTTGATGTACTTCTGGATGCTTACGATCACGATAACAATCTTGAAGATACATTTTTTGTCCATGATAATCAGGAAAGGAAAAATCATCTAATTGATCAAAGTATTCCCAAAGTGACATCGTTTGAACCTTATCTTCGATTTGCTTACGACATGCTTGACAAACATACAAACCTATATCTTCTTTTTCTAATTTACTTTGATCTATTTTACAACATTTCGCAACTGGCATCCTCTTTTCAAAATATTCTTTTACTTTTTTTGCTGTTTTGCGATGCATAACAGCAAAGTTACAACTTGGATAATAAATATACATTCTCTTTCCTCCTAAAGTATTTGAATAACTACTTCACTGATTCCCGCAAGAACCATAACTAGAATTGGATTTAACTTATATTTTCTAAGTAAAATCAAACAGATGATAAAAACAATAATTGCATGGTATCTTATATAAGAAACACCAATTAATGAATCTTTAAAAAATGAAGAAATCAAAATACTGATTCCGCTAATTGCAATCATCGAAACCACCGCTGGTCTTAAATAAGAAAGAATTGTTTTCATCACTTTCATATCTTTATATTTTACATAAAAATAAGCAAGCAATGATACAAGAATACATGAAGGTAAAATACAGCCAAAGGTGGCAATAAGAGCACCAGGTAAATGAGCTACATATTGTCCAACAAATGTTGAAGAATTGACGGCAATAGGTCCCGGTGTCATTTGGGAAATCGTAATAAGATCCGTAAATGTATTCTGACTGATCCAATGATAGGTGGAGACTACTTGTTGACTGATAAGTGGTAATGCCGCGTAACCACCACCAAAACTAAAGAGTCCTATTTGGAAAAATGCCCAAAATAATTGTAAATAAATCATGCCTTTTCCCTCCTTATAAATAACTCAACAAGTGCAAGTAAAATACATCCCAAAACAAGGCACATAATGTTCACATTTAAAAAGTAATTTAAAATAAATGCACTTAACATAATAACGATATTTCTTTCTTTATGTTCGTCCATCACACTTAAAGCCATATCATAAACCACACTTACGATAATCGCTCCAATTCCAGAGCGCATTCCAAGAAGCATTGCACTGATAATTTTATTGGTAATAAATATTTTATAGAAATAAGCAACCACACTAATAATAATGATTGGTGGAATGATTGTGCCAATCACACAAACAATAATGCCTAAAATACCTGCCATCTTATATCCCAAAACAATGGCGCCATTAACTGCAATCGCTCCTGGAGCACTTTGAGCAATAGCTACGAGATCCAACATTTCTTTTTCATCAATGTAATGGAGTTGATCAACAAATCGTTCTTTTAATAAAGAAACAATGACATAACCCCCACCAAAAGTAAATGCAGATAAATAAAGTGTTGATGTAAATAACTCAAGTAATAATCTTCTTTTTTCTTTCATTTTCTTCACCTACTTCATCATAGTACACATTGATTCATCTGTAAAATATTATATAATTATAATATACATAGGTGTTTACCTATATAGGAGGTATTATGACATTAAGACATTTAGAAATATTTATGAGCGTTTATCATCAAAAAAGCATTACTAAAGCAGCCAATGAACTTCATATTAGCCAACCATCAGTTTCTCTAGCTATTAAAGAACTCGAAGAAAAATATCAAACGATTCTTTTTGATCGTATGAATCGTCAAATTTATCCAACAGAAAAAGCATGTATTTTATATAATCATTCCATGCAAATTTTGTCATCTCTAGAAAATATGGAAAATGAAATGTATAACGATCAAGTTAAAAGTATTTCTTTTGGTTGTAGTATGACACTATCTCAGGTATTGCTACCTCATTTTTTAAAAACCCTTAAAGAAAAATATCCGACTATTGATTTTCATATCAATGTTAATAATCTCAAAGAAATTGAAAATCAGCTTTTAAAAAATGAAATTGATTTTGCTTTGATTGAAACCTTACCCCTTCATCAACTTCATAAAATTCCTTTTTATAAAGATGAATTAGTGATTATTGTAAACAAAAAGCATCCTTTATTAAAAACAAATAATCTAAAAGAACTTGAAAACTATGATTATTATTCAAGAGAAAAAGGAAGTTCAATTTATGAACTTGTCCAAAGTTATTTTATTTCGCATAAGTTAGATATTCATCCCTCTATTGAATGTGTCAATCCATCCTCTTTAATAGATCTTGTTCGTTATAATAACGGCTTTACCATCTTACCAAGTTCACTGGTTAAAAATGAAAAAGAGATAGCTCTTATAAAAAATAAAGATTTTTATATTCAAAGAACCTATCATATTGTCATGCACAAAGATAAAAAACTTTCTTCTATTTATCAAGAAATCTTTGAATTGATAAAAAACTATCCAAAATAAAAAGACAATGATTTCATTGCCCAATGGCATGAACTTAAGATATAATCTTAGGTTCATGTCTTTTTATTTTTATCC
>OAWA01000634.1_pt1 | contig 22849 bp, 19 predicted proteins | sample 1516971 | NCBI WGS metagenome assembly OAWA01 (sample SAMEA2580097, study PRJEB22360) | human gut metagenome | biome: human gut; feature: human-associated habitat; material: faeces | place: Denmark | collected 2008/2010
AATGCAGCCAACGTCTCATCTACCGTCATCCCCAAATACGTATGAAACTTTTCTTTGGCCATTGATTTAATCGCATTGCTCATTGAAACAAAATAAGGATTGTTTGTTGTCGAAATAGAAACACCAATATTTAATTCATTTGGTTTCTTATGCGTTACCTCTTCTACTTTTTCTTTTCCATCACGGCCAGGAATGCCGGTATAAAGACTACATGCGGTCAAAGTTGAGACTGCTAAAGTAGCTACAAAAGCAAAAGTTAATTTTTTTACTAATTTCATGTTCAACTCTCCTATTTCCGTTTGCTACGAATGACATCGATAAGAACTGCCACGAGAATAACTAAGCCTTGGATGACTTGTTGCCAAAAGGCTGACACACCAATTATATTTAAACCATTATTTAGAACACCAATGATTAATACCCCAATCATAGTTCCAAACATACGCCCTTTTCCTCCCATTAGAGAGGTTCCCCCAAGGACAACGGCAGCGATTGCATACATTTCGTAGCCAGAACCTGCTTGTGGCGTTGCTGATGACAAACGAGAACTGATGATTAAACCAGAAATTGCGGACATTGCTCCAGATAAAGTGTAAATGGCAATTTTTACTTTATTTAGTTTAATTCCTGAAATATAAGCAGCTTTTTCATTACCACCCAAAGCATAAACTGATTTACCAAAGGCTGTTTTATGAAGCAAAATCCATAAAACAATGAAAACAAGAATCATTAAAATAACAGGGAAAGGAATACCCAGTAAATAACCTTGTCCAATATAGGCTAAGAAATAGCCATCCATGTGTTTAGTAATTGGATTACCATCAGTAAAAACAAGGGTTGCTCCGCGGTAAACCATTTGAGTAGCTAAAGTTACAATGAAAGGGGCCAATTTCCCATAGGCAATAAGTGCACCATTGATCGCTCCAAGAAAAGCACCAATGATTAACGCACAGACTACTGCTAGCGGTAAAGGCATTCCTTGGGCTATAAAACCTGCGGACACTGCACTTGAAAGGGCTAAAATTGCGCCAACTGACAGGTCAATTCCTGAAGTTAGAATTACGAAGGTCATCCCAAAGGCAATAAATCCATTAGCCGTGACTTGTAAGAGTAAATTTAGCAAATTGTTTGCCGTCATAAAGTTGGGATTGATACACGTAATGATAATCATCAAAACAATCAGAGCAATCATTGTCGTTAAAGAACTGAATTTTTGAGATAGAGCTTTCACACTTATTGTCCTCCTGTTGCGAGCTGCATCACATTTTCTTGTGTTGCTTCATTTTTGGCTAAAATTCCTGCTATTTCTCCTTCATGCATCACTGCAATTCGGTCTGCAACACCAAGAATTTCGGGTAAATCACTTGAAATCATAATAATTGGAACACCACGTTCAGCAAGTTCATTCATTAATTGATAAATTTCACGCTTGGCTCCCACGTCAACTCCTCGTGTTGGTTCATCTAAGATTAAAACTTTTGGCGCAATGCCAATCCATTTGGCGAGGACAACTTTTTGTTGATTTCCTCCAGATAGAGAACCAACTATTTGTTCTTCATCTGTCGCTTTAACATTAAGACGCTCAGAGAGTTGCTTAACAAAAGTTGTTGCTGTTTTATCGTCAAAGAGGCCATGATGAATAAAATCCTTTGTACTCGGAAGAGTAATATTATCTTTTATTGAGAAATCAAGAACAAGTCCTTCATCTTTTCGGTCTTCTGTTAAAAAGCCAATTCCTTCTTTGATTGCTTGTGCCGGGTTATTGATAGTTAGACTCTTTCCATTAATTTTTATCGTGCCTGATTTTAGCTTATCAATTCCAAAAATTGCTCGCATGACCTCAGTTCTACCAGCTCCCATGAGTCCTGCAAATCCGAGAATTTCACCTGAACGAACTGAAAATGAAATATCTTTAAAAAATTCTGCCGATAAATGGTCGGCTTCAAATACAATTTCTCGAATTTCACCATTTTTTTGGGGATAGTAATCAGTAATTGACCGACCAACCATTTTTCTAACTAATTCATCAACGTTGGTTTCTTTCGTCTTTTGCGTATCAATGACTAGACCATCACGCATGACAGTTACACAATCTGTGATTTTAAAAATTTCTTCCATTCGATGAGAAATATAAATAATTCCAACCCCTTGATTTTTTAGACCAGCAATAACTGAAAACAATCTTTCTGTTTCTCTTTCAGTCAATGCTGCTGTTGGTTCATCCATAATCAAAATTTTTAAATCAGATAAAAAACTTTTAGCTATTTCAACCATTTGTTGCTGACCAACTGATAAATTACCAATTTCTTTGTCTAAATCAATTTTTACTCCCAACTGTTCAAAAGCAAAATTTGCTTTTTTTCGCATGGCCTTCGTATCTAAAATACCAAATTTATTTTTTATCTCTCGTCCTAAAAAAAGATTCTCTAAGACTGTTAAATCAGGCCAAGTATTCATTTCCTGATGAATAAAACTAATTCCAAATCCTTCTGCTTCCTGAGGATTTTTAAAAATTTTCTTTTCACTGTCAATCTCAATTTCCCCACCAGAAGCTGGAAATAGACCAGTTAGAATATTCATCAAAGTAGATTTCCCAGCCCCATTTTCTCCCATTAAGGCATGAACTTCTCCTGAATTAATCGTTAAATCAATTGCTTCAAGAACTTTATTCGTTCCAAATGATTTAGAAATGTTCTTCATTTCTATTTTCAAAATTGACCTCCTCCTTTTTCACAAAGCGACACCTGATCGTAAAATAATATTTGAATAAGGTGTATTTTCTCCTGTTCTCACCACTGCTTTGACCTCATGATTCATTAATTTTAAGGTTTCATGACTAACAAAAACTATTTCAACATCTGCTGATAATTTTGTCAGTAAAATCGCTAACTGTTCAGGATTATTTTCTTTTATTTCCTCAGCAAGATAGACTTTTTCAACTAAAATATTTTCCAAATAGATGTCCAGCACTTCTTGAAAACTGGGTTTTCCTCTTGTCAGGGCTAAATCAATTTTGGGGGTACCTGCTGGTACTGGTAGTCCTAAATCTCCTATACAAACTTGGTCAGTATGGCCCAAATCGTCAGCAATTTTTGCTAATTCACTATTAAGTATTCCTTCTTTTTTCATAAATTTAACTCTCTTTCTTTTTTAGTAGAGATTAATTTCAAGTTCTTTTAATTTTGCTTTAACTTCTGATAGCTTTGGCATCCCGCCTTGTGCGCCAAATTTTTGAATAGATAAATGAGAAGCAACGACAGCTAATCTGATGGAATCACTAATTGATAAGTTCTCAGTCAAACCAAAGGCAAAGGCTCCATTGAATGTATCTCCTGCACCAGTTGTATCTACAACCTTAGCTTTTATGGCTGGAATTTTTTGAAGAGTCTCTCCATCGTGGAAAATGACTCCTTCACTTCCTAAGGTGACAATCAGACGATTTGAATATTTTTTGAGAATTTCTTCAAGTGCTAAATTCGGAAAAAGTTCCTTACATTCGTGTTCATTCGGTGTGACATAATCAACAAAATCAATCATTTCCAAATCTGTTTTTCTTGCTGGAGCTGGATTATAAAGAACTTTTATCGCATTTTCTTTACAGAATTTAGCAATCGCTAGATTTGTTTCATGTGGAATTTCATTTTGTAGAATAACAAGTTGGCTTTCTTTAATTTTCTCCCAAAGGTCTGCTAGATAACTTGGTAGAACTTCATTATTAGCACCTGGAATAATAATAATACGATTATCGTCATCATAGAGAGTAATTTGAGCAATCCCTGTCGTTTGTGGTACCGTTCCCACATTTTCAAAAAGAACTGCATTTTCTTTGAAGTTTTGCAAAGTACTCTCACCAAAAGCATCCTTGCCTACTGCTCCAATCATACTTACTTCATTGGGAGAAAGTCTGGCAAAAGCAACGGCTTGGTTTGCTCCTTTTCCACCGGGAACCATAGCGAAATCTTCACCAAATACGGTTTCTCCAGCATTCGGCACTCGGTTAGTCCTTGTGACTAAATCCATTGAAATACTTCCTATAACACTTACTTTTGTCATTAATTTTTCCTCATTCTTTTCTCTTTTGTCGAATTGTTTCACGTGCTACATAATGAACAGGGAGTTCAATTTTAGACTTCTCAATTGCTTGGTCAGTCGCGATTTTATAAATAAGTTGAGCAGCTTCAAGCCCCATCTGATAAGCAGATTGATGAATGGTTGAGAGTGCTGGATAAATGAATTGGCTCATTTGAATATCGTCATAACCAATGATTTGAATATCCTCAGGAATTTTCTTATTTAAACGATGAATTTCGTGGATATAAGCCATAGCATGAATATCCGATGGTGCAATGATACTATCAAATTTTTCTTCATTGGCAAGCAATTCTCTCGCCTCTTTCTGAATTTCTTCAAAATCATAACTTTGACTGTAAAAAGCTTTAAAATCAACTTGCTTTTCTTTTAAATAAGCAATACTTGCTTTAAAACGATTATTGATATTTGTGGCATTCAAAGGACCGCTGACTACAGCAACTTTTTTTGCTCCCGCTGTTACAATCACTTTTGCTGCTAATCGTCCACCTGACTCATTGTCCGAAAAAACACCATAGTTACTTTTATGGCCTACTCGGTCCACGATTACAGTTGGAATATCCAAATCAGGAAAGTCTTCTTTAAAATCATGGGTTGAAATGATTCCAGCAGCATTACTTTGAATCAAAACTTTCAAATAATCTTGCTCAGATTGATTCTTTTCTCCAATATTCCCGAGCATCACACGATAACCTTTTTCTTTTAAAAATTCCTCTGCTCCTTTGGCTAGCATTGGGAAAAAAGGATTGGAAATATCTGGCAATAATAGTCCAACAAGCTGATTCTTTTTCGTTTTTAAAGATTGGGCAGAAAGATTGGGTATGAAATTTAGTTTTTTAATTGCTCGTTCAATTTTTTCTCTGGCTTCATCACTTACATAGCCATTCTGAGCAATAAAACGTGAAACAGTGGACTTTGAAACTCCTGCTTCAAGCGCAACTTGCTTGATTGTTGTCATTACTTCCTCCTTTCACGTGTGGGAACGTTCACATATTTACATTTATAATTGTATCCGTTTTCATTAAATTTGTCAATCCTTTTTATATTTCGTTTTAATAACAAAAAAACCTACTTTTTAGTAGGCTTTCTTATTAATCAAAGACACGGTCAAAAATTTCATCGACTCTTGTTAAATGATAATTGTAATCAAAAGCTTTATCAATATCTTCATCATTCAAATACTGACGAATTTGTTCATTTTTTTCAAGTAATGGTCTAAACATCACTTGTTCATCCCAAGATTTTGCAGTCAAAGGTTGAACTAAATCGTAAGCTGCTTCACGCGTCATTCCTTTTTCAATCAACATTAACATGACATGTTGGCTGTAAATCAAGCCAAAAGTCGCATCCATATTTCGTTTCATATTTTCTGGGAAAACAGTCAAGTTTTTAACGATATTCCCAAAACGATTCAACATATAATCCAATAATTCTGTTGTGTCTGGTGCAATGATACGTTCAGCAGAACTGTGTGAAATGTCACGTTCATGCCAAAGACTAACATCTTCAAGAGCTGTAATTGCATGTCCACGAATGACGCGGGCTAAACCTGTCATATTTTCAGAACCAATTGGGTTACGTTTGTGTGGCATTGCTGACGAGCCTTTTTGACCTTTAGCAAAGAATTCTTCAACTTCACGTTGTTCAGATTTTTGTAATCCACGGATTTCTGTGGCCATGCGTTCAATTGATGTCGCAATGAGCGCCAACGTTTGGAAGTATTCTGCATGTAAATCACGTGGTAGGACTTGTGTTGAAATCTCTTGCGGACGAGTCCCTAATTTTTCACAAACATAGGCTTCTACAAATGGAGGAATATTAGCAAAAGTTCCAACAGCACCAGAAATTTTCCCAGCTTCAACAGCTTTCGCAGCATGTTCAAAACGTTCAATATTTCGTTTCATTTCGCTGTACCAAGTGGCTAATTTCAAGCCAAAAGTTGTTGGTTCAGCGTGAACGCCGTGAGTTCGCCCCATCATTACTGTGTATTTATGCTCTAAAGCTTTATTTTTAACAATTTCTGCAAAGTTTTTTAGGTCATTGCGCAAAATATCATTAGCTTGTTTATAAAGATAACCATAAGCTGTATCAACGACATCTGTTGATGTCAGACCATAATGAACCCATTTGCGTTCTTCACCCAATGATTCACTGACAGAACGTGTGAAAGCAACCACATCATGACGTGTTTCTTTTTCAATTTCAAGAATGCGTTCAACATTAAAAGTTGCATTTTCTCGAATTTTTTTCACATCTGCTGCTGGGATTTCCCCAAGCTCTGCCCAAGCTTCATCTGCAAGAATTTCGACTTCAAGCCATGCTTTATACTTGTTTTCTTCTGACCAAATCTCTGCCATTTCTGGACGTGAATAACGGCTAATAACCACTTTTTTCTCCTTTTTTACTGACAGAATAGCTGTCAGTAAATTAATCCTATTTTTAATTTCTAATGAACAAAGCGTCCTTTTTCATTATCTATTATAACATTTTCACTTATAAAGCTTTTGGTCCATTCTACTTGTCCTAATAAAAGTAAAAAAAATATCTGTCATAACCGAACAATATCTCTGATTATATCATTCTCTATTTTTCTAAGATATCCAAAATATACTCTGTTTCTTTGAGAGAAATTTGCCCAGGCGCACTAGAATTTTCTAAACTTGCAAAAGTCCAGCAAGAACCAGTCAAATAACCAGAAATTCTTGAAAGTCGCCCTAAGTCACCCATTGCCATGCTGATAAAATGTTCACCGTATTCTAAAGTCATATCACGAGTGATTTGTAATAAATCAAGAACATCACATTCACGTTCTGGCATCACAGCAACTTTAACAAAGGCAGTTCCTTCTTCGTGCATTTTAATCAACCGATTGGTCAAATCGGACGGAACTTCATCAAAATTATGATAAGAAAGCACCATTTTATCCCGAAAATCTTTCAAAGCGGCAAATGAAGGACCATGCGTAAAGAATTCGACATCGATATATGCGGGATTGTAAGTCAAAATTTCTTCTAAAATCTGTAAATATTTTTTTTCAGAAACTTGAATATTTCCGCCTTCTCTGACTGTTCTTAAAGTAAATAAAATCTTACTTTCTTTAAATTTTTCAAAGAATTTAGGAGCCATCTCTAAAATTTCATCTGCTGACAAAAAATCGGCACGCCATTCAACAATATCTGCTGTTCGATAATCACTGACAGAAACTTTCTCAAGCTCTGCTAACTCCGTCAGCATGATTGGAACAACAATTTTTGTTTTTCTCATAAACTTCTCCTTACATTTTCATAAATGTTTTACCTTATTCTAGCATATTTTCGCAAAAAGAAAAAAGGAAACAGCGTTTCCTTTTACGTTTTTTTACTGGGGTAGCTGGATTCGAACCAACGCATGAGGGAGTCAAAGTCCCTTGCCTTACCGCTTGGCTATACCCCAAGATTGCTTTATGACGACAAGAAATATTTTAACAAATTATCTTATTAATTTCAAGTTATAACTTAGAAATTTCAAATCAATCACAAATAAATCTTTAAATCGAAAGATTATAAGCCATAATTGCTTCCTCAAGAGCTGCTTCAAAAGAAGTCACTGTAGCAATTTCTTTACCTGAAAAAACAATGACAAAATTTCCTGATTTTTCTTTAATTTCGGCGATTGTTTTTTTTCCACTTTTAATGACAGCTCCGTCAGCTGTATCAATAATTTCAAGTTCAGTATCTTTTTTCTTTGACATATTAAACTCCTCAAAATTTGAAAAGTCTTTTTGACCTTCCAAATCCCTATTTTCTTTGAAATTTTTCTTTCTCAATCATATCATTTTAAAAGCCTTTTGTCACGCTCATTTTAATGACAGACTTGTCAGTATGTGCCATGCTTTCACTCTCTTTTACTGACAGAACTTTTCACTAGAATTGAATATAAAAAAATACTGACAGACTTTATTTCAAGAAGAAAAAAGTTCTGTCAGTAATTTTTATTATGATAATTCAGCAATAACGGCTTTAAGTTGTGCTTTTGTTTGAACACCAACAATGCGTTTTACTTCTTCACCATCTTTTTTGAACATCAATGTTGGGATAGACATAATGCCAAATCCTTGAGCTGTTGCTGGGTTTTCATCAACATCCATTTTGCAAATCTTAAGTTCTGATTCGTCAAGTTCTTCTGAAAGTTGTTCCAAAATTGGCGCTTGCATGCGACATGGACCACACCAAGTTGCCCAAAAGTCAATTAAAACAAGCCCTTCTTTTGTTTCTTCATCAAACGTTGCATCAGTAATATTATATTCCATTTTATCTCCTTCATTGAAATAATTTTCTTCAGTAAGACTATTCTAGTGTAATTCACTTAAAATTTCAAGAAAATAGATTTTGAGAAATTTATTATTTTACTTCAAAATAGCAATCGTTGCTCCAGAGCCACCAGCATTAATTGGTGCATATTCATAGGATTTAATATGACGGTGTTTTTGAAGTTTTTTCTGTACCATTTCTCGAATAACACCCGTTCCAATCCCATGAACAATCGTAATTTGAATCAAATTTGCAAGTAGAGCTTGGTCAATATAATTATCCAATTCCAGTTCTGCTTCTTCATAACGCATCCCGCGTAAATCAAGTTGAGCTTTGACTTTAGAAGTCACCTTCTTGCTGACATTTTTAGTTTTGGCTTGAATTTGTTCTGGACTTTCAATCACTTCAAATTCATCTTCATTTAAACGAGTCGTGATTGAACCCATTTGAACTGTCCAACGTCCATCTTTTTCTAAACGAATCAATTTACCACGCTGACCATAAGAAGTGATATTAACTTCAGCCCCTTGCTTAAGTCCTCTTTGTGCTTTCGCTTTTTTCAAAACCTTATTTTTAGAAAAATCAATGGTTGGAGCCAAACCTTCAAGTTCTTTTCTAGCAGCAATAATTTCATGTGGTTTCAACGCTGCTTTATCATTGAGATTCTTCAAAATTTCTTGCGCTTCAAGACTCGCTTTTTTAACTACTTCTTGAGCTTCTTTTTGTGCTTTTTCTAATTCAAACTCGCGCTCACGATTAATTTGATTATAGACTTTCGTCAAATCTTTATGTAAACTTTGATTTTCTCGTTCAATTTTTTTAATATTTCTTGAACTTTCAATCACTTCACGTGTTTTTTCTTCCAACTTTTCAATCATCTGATTGACATCATGCTCACTGTCAGAAATTTGTTGACTGGCTACTGAAATAATAGTTTTTGGCAAACCTAATCTTCTAGAAATCTCCAAGGCATTTGAACGCCCAGGCACTCCCAGTTGCAAATGATAAGTGGGTTGCATTTTATCAATGTTAAATTCCATACTTGCATTGATTACTCGTTGCGTTTCGACCCCATAAGCTTTTAACTCAGGATAATGAGTACTTGCCATGGTTTTCACATTTCGTTCACGTAAATTTTCCAGTATAGCAATAGCAAGAGCCGCTCCTTCTTTTGGATCAGTTCCTGCCCCAAGTTCATCAAACAAGACCAAACTATTTTCATCTGCTTGAGCTAAAATATGAACAATATTAGTCATATGACTTGAGAAAGTTGATAAACTTTGCTCAATGGATTGCTCATCACCGATATCGGCAAAAATATCATCAAAAAGATGAATTCGACTGCCATCAGCGGCTAAAATTGGCAGACCTGATTGAGCCAATATTGTCAACAAACCAACTGTTTTCAAAGTAATGGTCTTCCCACCCGTATTTGGACCGGTAATAACAATCGTATTGAGCCCTGCATCAAATTTAATATCATTTGCCACAACTATTTTTGCTTCAATCAAAGGATGGCGAGCTGCAAAAAGGGTAATATCTTTATCGGTTGTTAATTCTGGGAGTGTCGCTTTATTCGCTGCTAAATAAAGATACTTGGCACGAACAAAATCAATATGACCAATCAGCCAAGCATTTTGTCTTATATCAAAGCTATAAGGTTTTAATTGACTAGCAAGCTCACGATAAATTCTTGTGATTTCTTGGCGTTCTTCAATTCTCTTTTGATTAAGTTTATTATTTAATGAAACAACCGCATTTGGTTCAATATAAAGCGTTTGACCTGAAGCAGACATATCATGAACTACACCAGCAATTTTATTTTTGTTTTCTGCTTTTACAGGAAGCACTTGTCGGTCATTTCGGATAGTGATGACATTTTCACTCAAAGATGAGAGATTTTTGGTCAGCATTTCCTGCATGATTTTCCGAATTTCTGATTGATGACTCTTGATTGAAGCACGGATATGCATCAATTCGAGACTGGCATTATCATAAAGACTTCCCGCATTATCAAAAATTTCTAATTTTTTGACTAATGCTGATAAATCAACCAATTTTTCCAAAGTAATAGCTAGTGAAGGTGTTTCAACATTTTCAGCTTCATCAAAAAAGCGTTGAATATTAATCCCTAATTGAATCACTTTTTTTATTTCAACGAATTCCTTGCCTGAAAGACTGGCTTCAAGCTCTAGACGTCTGAGTATTTCTGTTAAATCATTTGTTTTTCCTAAATTTAATAGGCCATTTTCTTGGGTCAATAAGCGAAAATCAGCAACTTCATCAAAAAGGAGCTGAATTTTTTCCTTATCTGTCAAAGGTTTTAAATCTTTTAATTCTTGTTGACCCTGTGCTGTCGTCAAAGCATTCATGAACTGTTCTTTGACTTTATCATATTCCAATATTTGGAGAATTTTTTTATTCATTCTATTTAAATTTCAAGTTGTATCTGTAGATTTCTCCCCTAGCACTATCCTAGAGGATTAATGTGGACAATATTTTCAATAAAAAGGTTTTGCAAGATTCCTGATGAAATCGGTGTATGTAAAACCATAAAACGAGCTAGAAAACTAGCATCAAGTTGACTTTGAACCGCTGCAATAGGAACCAAACTCAAGACCATCAAGACCATTTGTAAACCAAAATAAGTCGCCGCAAATCCTAAAATTCCAGCAATGATTTTTCCATTTCTTCCCAGAGGACTAAGTGCAAAATGTAAAAATAAACCGATAAGACGGATAATAGCATAAACGGCAATAAAAATTGCTAAAAACGAAATGCTCGCATAAAAAGCATCATCGAGTTGAAAAAGAAGCTTATCACTAAAAAGTAAGAGATGTGAGTTTTCTGTGGCATTTGAAAAAGGAACCCAAATACTCAATTTTTGTGCTAATTCTTTATAATTACTGGCTGCAATGAAGGCCGCAATAATCGTACCAAAACTGTAGATGACTTGTAAAATCAAGCCTCGTGAATAACCAACCATGAAAGCCCAAACCAAGGCTACTAAAATAATCAAATTTAATATCATCAAACATTCCCAATTTACTTTTATTTTGCTTTTTAAACAAAGCACTCATAAAACTTGGCTCATTTTTATTAATGAAGCTAAGTTCAAGTCATTTTTCTTTCTCTATTATACCGTATTTCGTAAAAAAAACGTACCCCTATTTAGAATACGCTTTTTATTTTAAAAAATGGATGAAGAATGTCCCCCTCTAAGCGGGTGGTCAAATTCAAGTTTTTTCGTCATGGCATTAATCGCATGGACTGCTTCACCAAAACCAACGGACATCAAGGGCATTTTTCCCGGATAATCACTTGCGTCTCCTGCGACATAAAGTCCATCAATATTGGATTGCATCATTGAATCGGCCTTAACACGACCATTACGACTGACTTCTAAGTTTTCAGCTAAAGTCACTTGATTTGTTAAAAAACCATAATTAACCAAAATTTTATCAATCGAAAAGTTCAAGCTTTCTTCTGATTTTATTTTTTTTAATTCTAATTCATTTTCAATCAAATTTGAAAAAGTATAAGGCGTATGAACTTGAACATTAGAATTCATCACTCGGTCAACTGTAATTTCATGACCACGAAAAGCAGTTCTTCTATGAATCAAATGAACATTTTTAGCTACTTTTTCAAGCATTAATGACCAATCTAAAGCCGAATCTCCTCCACCAAAAACCGCAACATTTTTTCCCTCAAACTCTTTTAGAGAAGTGATAAAGTAAGATATTTTTCCTTCATTGGCTAAAGTTTCTTCGTTATCAATTCCTAACTTTCGAGGTTTCAAAAGGCCGGCACCAGTCGTCAGCAAAACGCCTTTGGCTCTTCTGGTTGATTTATCAGTAGTTACAGAAAAAATCCCCTCTTCTTTTTCAATTTTTTGAACGCTCTCCCCAAGAAATAATCGATGAGAGATTTGTGCTAGTTGTTCTAAAAGATTTTTTGTCAAATCTGCCCCTGTCACTGCTGGTAGGCCAGCAATATCGTAGATTAATTTTTCAGGGTAAAGATTTTGGGGTTGACCACCTGGAACTTGCGCTGATTCAATTATTGCAACTGATAAACCGCGCATTCCTGCGTAAAAAGCCGCATATAGACCAACAGGACCTGCTCCAACAATAATTAAATCTAATTCTTGCATATCAAACTCCTTAACAATTTATTCATTTAATCTATTGAATAAATTCTTTTTATCATCTCTCTATTATTGCGACTTTTTCCTCAAATGTCAAATACTTTTTACTTTAAATAAAAAAAGCCCTCAAAAGGGCTTGATTTTTTATTTGGTAGAACGACGAGAAAAGATTTCATGATCCAAAACTAATTGATTTTGTTCAACATCTTCTTTAAGCATTAATTTTGTCAAAAGGCGCATTGCTACTGCTCCCAAATCGTAAAGGGGTTGGTTAACAGAAGTTAAAGTTGGATATGTATATTGAGTAATTGGTGAATTTGCACCTGAGATAATTTCGAAATCTTCAGGAACTTTCACTCCTTTATCCATCATTGCAGACAAGAGTCCAACGGCTACTGTATCATGTGATACTACTGCAGAAGTTGCTCCTCGCTCAAGTAAACGTTCAGCAAGTGCTTTTCCTTGTTCATAGCTATAATTACCTTCAAAAACGAGGTTTTCATCAAATTCAATATTTGCTTCAAGCAAAGCTTCTTGATAACCAACCATACGTTCTGTATTTTCAACGTCTTTCAATGAACCCATGATATAAGCGATTTTTTTATTTCCGCTATCAATCAATTTTTTAGTTGATTGATAAGCAGCCAAATGGTAATCAATATTAACAGATGGAATTTCTTTATCTCCATCGATTGTTCCAACTAAAACGACAGGTGTTCTTGAATTTTTGAGGGAAGTTCTAATTTTTTCATCTAAAGATGAACCCATATAGACGATTCCGTCAACTTGTTTTGATAAGAAAGTTTCTAAAACTTTTTCTTCTTTTTCAACATCATTATCACTATTAGCTAAAATCATGTTGTATTTATACATGGAAGCGATATCATCAACCCCGCGAGTAATCGCTGCGAAGTAAGTTGAAGTGATGGTTGGCAAGATAACACCAACTGTTGTTGTACGTTTACTTGCGAGTCCGCGCGCAACTGCATTAGGACGATAGTCAAGCTCAGCAATAGCTTCTAAAACCTTCTGGCGCGTCTTTTCCTTTACATTTGCATTTCCATTTACAACACGACTAACGGTTGCCATTGACACTCCGGCGACACGTGCCACATCATAAATTGTTGTTGTTGATTCTACCATAATTGGCTATCCTCTTTCTTTTCTTTTTATTCATAGTATTTATGAAAACCATTTTCATTTACAAATTATATCATTAACTGTAAACCTTTTCAACCTTCAGCTATGTTTTTTTACGTGATTTTTTAATAAAAATAGCGTAGAATAGGGGATATAGTGTTTTTTATTTTCATGAGAATTTAAGAAACTTATTTTCATAAATATTGGAGGAACCATTTTGAGCAAAATTGAACGTATTTCAGCTTTTCTGAATGACAAGGAAGTTGATATGACTTTCATCACTAATCCGACAACTCTAAATTATCTAACAGGGCTAGCAATTGATCCCCATGAACGAATTGCTGGGCTGATGATTTTTAGAGATTCAACTCCGATGTTATTTACTCCTGCTTTGGAAGTGGAAAAAGCTAAAGAACACACAAGCGGTCTGGATATTTTCGGATATGAAGATTCTCAAAACCCTTGGGAAGTTGTTAAAAATCATGTAAAATCAGATGTTAAATCAATTGCTGTTGAATTTTCAGATATTCCTTTAGCTAAAACTGAAGGGTTGAAAGCACAATTTGGTGATATTAATTTTGTGAATTTGACTCCTTTGATTGAACGGATGCGTTTGATTAAATCAGCCGATGAAATTGAAAAAATGAAAGTTGCTGGTGATTTTGCTGACAAGTGTTTTGAAATTGGTTTTGCCACTGCTGCTGAACGTAATGGTGTGACTGAATCTGATATCGTTGCAAAAATTGAATACGAAATGAAACGTATGGGTGTTCCACAGATGTCATTTGACACGCTTGTTTTATCAGGAGCTCGCGCTGCTAATCCACATGGTGCACCTGAAAATGTTGAAATTCAAGAAAATAAACTTTTGCTCTTTGACTTGGGTGTGATGAGTGGCGGATATGCTTCTGATGCGACACGTACAATCGCTATTGGTCAACCTAATGACTTTGATGCTGAGATCCATAAAATCGTTAAGGAAGCTCAACAAGCAGCCATGGACTTCATTAAACCTGGTGTAACTGCACATGAAATTGATGCTGTTGCCCGTGACTTAATTACTAAAGCAGGTTATGGTGAATATTTCAATCACCGCCTTGGACATGGTATCGGAATGGACGTTCACGAATATCCATCTATTGTTGCCGGTAACGACCTCGTAATTCAAGAAGGAATGTGCTTCTCTAACGAACCTGGAATTTATATTCCTGGTAAAGTAGGTGTGCGTATTGAAGACTGTCTTTACGTAACAGAAAATGGTTGTGAAAGTTTCACTCATACTGACCATGACTTATTAATTTTCTAATCGAATAATTGATAAAAGTAAAAAACTTTCGCTGATTTTGGCGAAAGTTTTTTTGTCAGTAAATTTTTGTCAGTAAGTTTCTGTCAGTAAGTTTCTGTCAGTAAGTTTCTGTCAGTAAGTTTCTGTCAGTAAGTTTCTGTCAGTAAGTTTCTGTCAGTAAGTTTCTGTCAGTAAAAAAAATAATCATCATTCAGATGATTATTTTTTTTCTAAGCGTCATAATCTAAGTTATCAGCATGACCAGAACCATTACCAACAAAGAAACCTGTTTTAGCATTGATTGATACTAAATACCGACCATCTGGTGCATAAAGATTGTAATAACCACTAACAATTCCGGCTGGGAAACCTTGGGAACCATTGGTTGTATGAATCGCTGTTGGAACTAAAATATAATTATCTCCTGTAATATAGCCGCGTTCACGGGCTTTATTCAGAACCATTTCTTTAATTCCAGCTCCCCATGTGAAAGCAGGATCATTCGTGTTGACTCCAGCTTGAGGTTGGACACGTGCTGCTGATACTTCTAAATTAACTCCGTTGTTACTCAAACCATTAGTATTACTACTTGTGCTGGCATTTGTACTTGAACCTGCTGAAGCTGCTGAAGCTGCTGACGAAGGAGTCGTCGTAGAATTGCTTTGACTAGCTGTACTTGATGTAGAACTTTGGCTAGTAGCTCCTTGATTCGCTTTGGCTTCTGCTGCACTTGCAGACGCTTTAGCTGAACTTTCCTTAGCAACTTGGCTCTTAGCTAAATCAATGGCTTGTGTCAGTAATTTATTCAGGGTTTCATTGGTTGTTTTAGGAGTTTCTGGAACTTTTACATTTGCCACTACTTTAGCTGATGAATCAAGTTTTCCGTCAGTAATTGCTGCGCTAGTAAAGAGAGCATTCACTTTCTTAATCGCATTAATTTGGTCTTTTAGGCTTTCTGTATCAGAGACTGCATTTGACCATGCCATGGAATTTTTGTGAGCATCAACTAAAGTTTCAAGAGCTGATAACTTGCTAAATTGACTATTTCTCAAAATAGTATGTGATTTGTCAGTGAAAAAAGCATCGTATTGTTTCTGATATTTATCTAAATCACTCTGACTACTTTGAGAAGTTTGAACCGTTTTCCCTTTTTGATGACTATTATATTGGGCAAATCCAATCGCTCCAGCTGCAATTAAGACAATTGCACATAGACCAATAATGATTGGTTTTTTACGATTTTTTGACTTTTCGTCAGTAATTTTTGCCGCATTTTCTTCTACTTTATCTGCTTTAAAGGATGTTGTTTCAGCTAGTAAGTGAGGTGAAACTGATTCAGCAGTAATAACTTTATCAGGAATATCACTTTTTGTCTCTTTTGGTGAATCTGTCACTTTTTCCTCAGCTCCCGATTCAAGGGCTTGATTATTTTCAGTAGAATCTTCTTTTGAATCAGATTTAATTTCTTCTGCTGGTTCTTCTGTTACTTTTGGTTCAACTTCTGATTTTTCGTCAATTATTGAATCAGTTTTAGTGTCAGTTTCAGAAATTTCTGGTTCACTTGGCTCGTCCATTGGAACTTCGTTTGCTGACATCATAACTGGTGCAGCAACTACCTTCTCATCTTGTGGACTTTCGACTTCTTCTTCGTCAGTTGGTTCAGTTTTCTTGACTTCTTCAACTTGCGGAGCTTCTTTTTGCTCTGGCAAAGTACTGACAGGAGCGTCGACCATCACAACTGGATCTAAAACTAAATCATTTTTTGATTTTTTAGTTTCTTCGCTTTCCTTGTCAGCAACTTCTAAGTCTTCATTTTCTGCTGACAAATCAGAATCAGAACTGTCAGTAACTTTTTCAGAATCTATTTTTGAAGCTGCTAATTCATCATTCTCGTCGATTTCCTCTTTAGAAGCTTCTTGAAGTTTTTCTGACTTAGCTTCTTTTTCTTCTTCAACCGGAACTTCTATATTTGTACGTTCTGCCTGAATGAATTCGTCCAAATTTTTACTTTTAGCTTCTTCAATTTCTCCACGGTGCTGACGAATATATTTATCTAAAACAGACTCATTTTCTTCATTTTCTTTATCAACACGTTTTGATTCTTCAACAATTTGCCCTACGGTAAAATCTTGTAAATCTTGAAGTTTCAAAGTTTTTTCACCAATTTGTTGCTCATTTTTTGGTTTATTATTGTTATTATTTTTGTTTTTGTTTCTATTTTTTTTATTTTTGTTTGACATTTTTCCTCCGAATAAGATTCCCACAATTCCAATAAAATGGTGAATCAGACAACGAGAGTTGCTCAAACTCGTCTGAATTTTTACTGACAGCCGTCATCACTAAAATTTTTTTGTTTTAGTAATAGCTTTTTGTTCTGTCAGTAAAATTTATTTCATACGTTTTCCGAAATACATATACAAATCTGTTCTAAGTGTTCCGTTATATAGTTTGCGTTTTTTAGTTGCTTTTGCCCCATAATGCTTTTCAAAAGCGACATCACTCGTCAAAATGTATTTACTCCAAGTTTCTAGTGGCGCAAAAGTTTTACCCATTTCACCATAAAGAGCTGCTACAGCTTCTTCATCTTCCAAACGCACCCCATAAGGCGGGTTAGAAACTAAGACACCGTCAAGCTTATCAGTTCTAAAATCTTGAAGTCGCATTTGCTTATATTTTATCACATCTGAAAGGCCTGCCGCAAGTGCATTATGTTTTGCAATTTCAATCATTTTTCCATCAATGTCAAAACCTTGAATATCCAATTCTAAATCTGTACGAATTTGTTTTTTGGCCAAAGCTTTTTCTTGTTTCAAAATTTCTTCATCAAACCAAGGCCATGCAGTAAAAGCAAATGGACGATTCATTCCTGGTGCCATATTTAAAGCCAGCATTGCTGCTTCAATTGTAAATGTTCCAGAACCACAAGTAGGATCAACAAAAGCACGACGAGGATTTGCTAACCAATTGGTTAATAAAATAATCGAAGCTGCCATATTTTCTTTCAAAGGAGCTTCTCCTTTTTCTGAACGATAGCCTCGTTTAAATAAAGAATCGCCAGTCGTATCAATCAATACAGTTGCCATATCTTTATGTAAAGCAATCTCAATTGAAAATTTAGCTCCATTTTCAGGAATTGGAACACCTTCAGGACGATGATAAGTCGTCTGTAATTTTTTGACAATCGCTTTTTTAGTGATACTTTGAATTGACGGCTCATTATGTAAAGTTGATTTCACCGCTTTAGCTTTGCTGACAGGAAATTGGCTTCCAAAAGGAATAAGCTCTGCCCAGGGAAGCGCATAAACATTTTCAAACAATTCATCAAATGTTCTAGCTTTAAATTCCCCAACTACAATTTTTACACGGTCAGCCGTTCTTAACCAAAGATTCGCCTTAGCAATTGTTGCCAAATTTCCCTCAAAGAAGACACGTGAACGGTCGTCAATTGAAACATTTTCAATTTCCAGATTACGAAGTTCGCGAGCAACTAAACTCTCTAAACCACTTGAAGAAGTTGCTAATAACTTGAATTTCTTTTGCATTTTTTAACTTTCCATTCTCTGCATAAAATGAGCAGAGATAATTCTATCTATTTCAATTAAACACTATTTATCAAAAAAAGCCGAGGCTAAAAGCCCCAGCCTGTGTCATACAGTTTTCTATAAGCCATGTTTTGTTCCAGTTCAATTCACATTCGTGAATCTCCCCTTCGATAATCATCTGTCTGCCAAAATTCTTAATTTCAGCCTCGACCACGCCTTCATTTTGGCTAGTCAAGTGCCCCGACCATAAGTTTGGGTTGCTCGCTTGAGGGGTTTACCACGTTCCATTCTTAGAGTTTCCTCTAAGACTCGTCTCTATGGCACTTTTACAGGCTACTCACGCATATCAAAAGACTTAGCGTTTTGGCCAGCCGTTAGGCATGACGCTCCTACCTAGGTTTATTGTTTGACCTAGCACAATCACTGCGTGCATCTCAGCAACGCGCGAGCATGGACTTTCCTCACGATTTACAAAAAAATCGCGCGATTATCCGAAAACTGTTTTTATCAAAAATTAAGCAGAACAATAAAGTTCATTTACCAAAATCTTTGCCTTCACATCTTGTGAAGTTTGCAAAAAGGTTCATTTCTAAACCTAATGCAGAACATAAAACATTTCAATTTTATATTTTCTTAGTTGTTTTCACTAGCAATGCCGTTAGGTCCAAATACAGCTTGTTCTAAACGATTAATTCGTTTGAGTAAATCAAAATTACTTGGATTACGCATTTCCACTTTTGGTTTACTTGAACGTGCTTGAAGAATTTGGTTAGGGTCAAAGCGTTGTGTATCATCAAGATTTGCTTGATTTGGTTTAGAAACTTGCATTTCTAATTCAGCAATCTTTTTCTTCAAAAACTCATTTTCCTCTTGAAGACGCAAGTTTTCAGTCTGATAAGTTTCATAATCAGCAATAACGTCATCAAGGAGTTCATCGACTTCTTCTTTATCGTAACCACGCATCTTTGTAGAGAAGTCTGCTTCATAGATATCTTTAGGCGTAAATTTAAATGTCGGCATTTTTACCTCTTCATCATCATTATAAAATGTCCATTATTTATGATAACAGATTTTCAGTTTTTTTTCAAGGTCAACCTGATTAAAGTGATATCAAAAAGATAGGATTTATCAGCTGCACTTGTTTTTATATCAAAATCAAGTTTAATTAAATCAGAAAGTCCATTTTTTAAGGATTTAACGTTTAATTTTCTAACCAATTGATTGGCCAATTTTACAGGATAAGGGTGCATTTTTAAAAAGGCAACTTGTTGATTTTCTTGCCACCCCTTGGCTTGGAAAAGTTTGACTTGTAAATACAAACGATAAGAATTTGTCAAAATAGCTAATATTTTAATTAAATCTTCCCCTTGCAAGGTCAAATCATGTACTAAATCACGCGCCTCATCAATTTTTCCTTTAAAAATTAAATCAGTTAAGGCAAAAATATTATCTTGTAGCGATTTTGGGACGACTTTTTCCACATCATCAAGTGTCACTTCTCGCCCTAGTGCATAAGTTTGAACGAGGTCAATATTTTGCTTCATTACTGAAAAATTATCATTTGATTTAGCGGCAATTAAACTCAAAACTGCCTTTGGTAAAGGGCTTATTCGACTAAAATATTGAATTAATTCTTGACTCTTTAATTCTTGTGCTTCAAGCAAAGCTGCTTTAGCTTTTAATTTTTTAACAACTTTAAGACGACTGTCCAATTTTCCATAAAGGATTAAAACAAGTTGCGTAGTTTCCGGCGGATCATCTAAAAAATTTTCAAAGCGCTTCAACTGTTTTTCATCTAAAACACTTTTTTTAGCCGTTGTTAAATTAACCAAGTTTTCCAGGATTACCAACCGAGAATCTGAGAAAAAAGGGAGAGATTCCAAATCTTCAAGGGCTAAATCGCTATTACTAGGAGTTAAGTCATAATAAGCCTGGCTCAAATCCGTTGGCTCGAAATTAACCTCTGTTAAGAGTTGATTTTTCAATTCTCCAACTAGTTCCCTTGACTCACCAAAAATTACTAAAATTTGAGGGAGTCCTTTTCTTTTGATTTCATTAAATTCATCAAATACTGTCATTTTTAACTACCTCGTTACCATTTTTAAAGCAAACCCCAAGAGAACAAGGAGCAGGATGAGCAAAGCAAAACCTAAACAACCAACTTGAAAGAGTTTAGCAAAACTTGATTTTGCATTTCTAACAATTTCATTATCAGGTACGGCTATTCTCTCTTCCATTGATTTATATTTTTCATTAGAGTCAAAAGTGACATAGCCCCCACCGATAAAGCCATCATCTTCCGTCATTTTATTTCCATACAAAGCATCATTCCATGTAATCGGTCGATACGCTTCAACTCCTGGAATAAATTTTTGTGAAGAAGTGATATTTTTATCTGCCTTTAATTCTTCATAAAGTGTTCTGACTGGGGCTTTCATGCCGCCTTTTAAAATCTCATCATCAGCAGGCCGATTCCAAAATTCTAAGCGCATATAAAGCTGGCCTAATATTTGTAAAACTGGTTCTTTGCGTTCATTTAAAACCAAAGCATCAGCTAAAACATTTTTTTCCTTGATTGAAAGTTTTTTATTTTGTTCATCTTCTCGTAAGATTTCATAGATTTGTAGAAAATAGTGACGATAATATAGTTCTTCACTCACTCTTCTACTCCTCCAATAAATTCTCCATCTGGACTAACAAGGACTTTACGAGGAGTCGTTCCTTTAGCAGGACCAACAATTCCCTGCGCTTCCAACTCATTCATCAAGTCAGAGGCGCGATTGAATCCAACTTTTAAAGCCCGTTGCAATTGAGCCGTTGAAGCTTTTTGAGCCATAATAACCATATTTCGTGCTTCTTCAAATAAGGGGTCACCAGAGCCTGTATTTGAAGCGCCCGTACCAACTTGACTTTCATCTACCTCACCAGGGTCAAAGCTTTCGTCATATTGAGCTTCTGATTGGTCTTTAATAAAGGTCACAACAGATTCGACATCATCGTCAGATAAGAAAGCCCCTTGCAAACGAATCGGATGATTTTCATCAATAGGTTTAAAGAGCATATCCCCACGACCTAGTAATTTTTCAGCCCCATTAGTATCTAAAATTGTTCGTGAATCTGTTCCAGATGAAACAGCAAAGGCAATTCTTGAAGGAACATTTGCTTTAATTAGTCCAGAAATGACATCAACAGATGGACGTTGTGTCGCAAGAATCATATGAATCCCTGCTGCTCGAGCTTTTTGTCCCAAACGAATAATTGCATCTTCCACTTCTTTACTGGCAACCATCATTAAATCGGCTAATTCATCAACAATGACTACAATCAGAGGAAGTTCAAGCATTTTTTCATCTGATTCTGCATTATATCTTTGTACTTTTTCATTATATCCAGCAATGTTACGGACGCCATAACGACTAAAGAGTTCATAGCGTTCTTCCATTTGGTCAACAACTTTTTGAAGGGCACGTGAAGCTTTACGTGGATTTGTTACGACTGGAATCAATAGATGAGGAATATCATTGTAAACAGAAAGTTCGACCATTTTAGGGTCAACCATCAGAAACTTCACTTGACTAGGCAAAGCTTTCATCAAAATTGAAGTAATAATACCATTTACCGCCACTGATTTACCTGAACCAGTTGAACCTGCAACTAATAAATGAGGCATTCTTGTTAAATCAAATGTGCGAATTCCACCATCTAATGATTTACCAAGAGGAATTTCTAACAATTTGCTTGGATTAGTTTTGCCAGCCTCCCACATTTCGCGGAAACCAACCATTGCAACTTCGGCATTAGGAATTTCGACGCCGACTAAAGATTTCCCAGGAATTGGTGCTTCAATTCGGATATCTTTGGCAGCTAAGGCTAATGCTAAATCATCTGATAAATTAACAACGCGTGAAACTTTTGTTCCAGTCGCTAATTTGATTTCATATTTTGTAATTGATGGACCAACGACTGCCGATTCAACATTGGCACCAATTCCAAAAGATTTGAAAGTTTCTTCTAAAATACCAATATTTTTACGAACATTCTCACGTTCGCCTGATTGATTTTTGACAGGAACTTCTGCCAGTAAATCAATGGTTGGTAATTTATAGTTACCATTATAGTTATTAGTATTTAAAAAATTGACAGGTTCATCATCAAGAGGAACTTCTGCTAAAACTGGACTTTCAGTTTCATTTTCATTTTCTTCAAAAGGCGCTTCTGGAATATTTATTGGAATTTCAGTGGGTACTGAGGTAAATAATGAATTTTCTGCTGCCTCTGGAAGCTCTTCTCTTTCTGCTACGGCTTTTTTTTTTTTTTTTTTTACAAGAGGCTTTGCTTCTTTTTGGCTGGCCGT
>OAWA01000636.1_pt1 | contig 22792 bp, 21 predicted proteins | sample 1516971 | NCBI WGS metagenome assembly OAWA01 (sample SAMEA2580097, study PRJEB22360) | human gut metagenome | biome: human gut; feature: human-associated habitat; material: faeces | place: Denmark | collected 2008/2010
AATTATTTTAAGAAAATATAGCTCATTTTGTGTCTAAATATTTGACATTAGTCCAGTTTGGATTTGTAGTCTATGCTGGAGCATTTAGTGGGCCGAATTCTGATAATAAAACTGAAACAGCTATATCTAGCTATTCCTCTAGTTTTTCTAGCAGTTCAGTATCCACAAGCACTAAGCCTGCGAAATCTATAAGTAAGAGTACTACGAGTTCTTCCAGTTCTAAAGTAGCTAAAAAAGTAGTTGCTAGTTCCTCAAGCAGTTCTACTGCAGCTATTACAACGGATATTTTAAACAAATTAAACGAGTACACTAATGCCAAGTCTGCAGGTCCTACTGGTAATTATTACTGGGAAAATGGTTCAGCAAAACTTTCGGGCTTTGAAAATTTGAAAGCAGGAGAGTATAGTTTTAATGCTGATGATAAAGGGCGTTCAGGAGTAGCACGCGCGATTTTAACATATTCACAGTTTGAAGTCTCAAAAGGTTCGAGACAAGGACAACCTTTAGACCCTCCAGCTTGGCCATCAAGCAATCCAAAAATCGCAATCACGTTCTCACTTACAGGAAGAACCTATCATGGTTATTTATACAATAGAAGTCATTCAATTGCTGACAGTCTCTTAGGAGAAGGCTCTTATACTTCACAATATAACTTCACTACTGGTACGCGTAGTCAAAACGTTGGAGCAAATCAAAATGGAGGAATGAGGTATGCGGAAGAATTAGCAGAAGATTTTTGGAAGGCTAATCCAAATACAAGTGCAACTATAAATTATCAAACTACCCCTGTCTATAATGCCAATGAAACTATACCTCGTGGCTCAATTGTAGACATCAAGTCTTCAGATAATACTCTAAATACTGAGGTAGTTGTTATTAATAGCGCAGAGGGCTTAGAAATTGACTATGCCTCAGGAACTCCGATCTCTTCAACAACTCAACCAGTACAGTCAGAAGCGCCTAAAGTAAGTTCATCGCAAGCAGTAGAACAAGCCCCAGTAGTTACAGAGCCTTCATCTCAAACAGTAGCTAATGATAACTCCTACACAACTGAGGGCGGGTGGTCTATCGCAGCTCCTGGTATGGTGTTTGTTTCTGAAAGCAACAAGTATTACTCTTCAGTAACTAATCCTAGTAATTACCAATATATGTCACAAGCAGAAGCCTCTAATATCGCGCAACCAGCGCAAAGAGGGAATCAATATGCTAGACCATAGAAAAATAAAAAGCGCCAGGGCGCGTGAATTCGTAAATCTATGTGTTTCCAGTCACTAAAAACTGGTAGGAGTAATTTATGAAAAATAAAAAACATATCTCTACGGTTGGAGTATTATTGTTGTTTGTAGTTGTGCTATATCTAATCTATACCGCCATAGAGTACTTTCTTTTTTAAATCATAAAAAATAAAATGACGTAACAAGTCAATTTAATGCTTACATTTGCCAACAATTAAACAAGTGTTTTTGTGGTTGTCGTTTGGTTGCGAAATGGTTGACAGCTTCCCCATTTATATGGGGAATAACTACATGTAAATTTTGTATGTTGCTAGAATTTGCTGTGTATTTGTAACTACGGAGCTATGACATTTTTGTTTTGAATGGGTACACCTCAAAGTTACCCCTGACCCTACGTGATGTCGGTATAGACTTTGTCTAGTGTTGATAACCTCCACAATTTTGAGGGCGTTAAAATCTTTACACCCTGAACCGCTGTCAGTTTGCTTACATTTTGCAAGTAACTGACAAGCTAAGTATTAACGAAGTGATTTTTCCCTCCGTTAATCGTCCCAACTTTCTGCCACAAGTGGCAAAAACGAGAATTTCGTTGTTGTCCTGATGTCGTTAATGTTTGCATTAGGTCATAAAGGGGGGCGTGATTCACGACTTGCTAGGTAGTAACGATTCGTTATACCCTAAGCACAGTCATAATTGTCGGATACATTATCACAATTCACTCGATAATGGTTTAATTCGGAAAATAAAAAAAGCGCCCTAGTTTGAAATAGGGCGCTTAGAATAAACTTTATGAAAAAGTATATTTTTGGAATAAATTTATTATACAACATATTCTATAATTTGTACATTAAAAAGCCACTCCAAAGAGTAACTTTATACTTGAAAGTAATGACATCTCAAAATCATTATACTTTCATCTTACACCTTTTCGTATTGGTTTTCAAATTAGAAAATAACAACATACTCATTACATTTTTTATTAAACTACCTGAGGTCGCACTTTACGACTCTAGTCAATCAGCCGATTAAATTTATCATGGGTTTGAGCCATAACAAAAACAAATAGGGCATAGCCTTTGCTTTAGGTCAGCGCACTTTTGCGCTCTCCTAATTAGGAAGATACACTTTTGTATTATCCTCAACTATCAGAAATTTACGAAAGTTCATATCTGTGAAAATGAAAGGTATGAATATATTTTTTAATTCATATCATCCGTGACGGAGTATTTCAAACTCCCCAATATAATCAAAGTGGTTTATATCCACTATAAAATTAGAAAGAATTTACACCATGAAAAAAGACGACGTTATCAAACTATCAGACGGACAGACTGCCACAATTGTTACTGGCGATGAATCAACGAGTTTGACCAATTGCTATATTGTACGGCTAGAAAATGAAGATATAAGAGTAGTTGATAGAAAAACTCTAACGCTTGCGGAATCATTAAAATAATAGTCGTTTATAATAAATTCCCCCTTTTTCCACTAATTCCATAAGTAAATATTTACTACTTTTTGCTTAACCCCAATACGTGCAAACCTGAACCACGTTAAAAGCTGAATGCCATTCTGTCAGTAGTTATACCAAACAAAAGGCTCTATGGAGCTGTTTATCTATCATTTTCTATATCTCATCTCTTATATAGTTGTTACCCTTGATACCTTACTGATACTATTCTTTTTTAGAACGGTAGCACCATAAACCCTTTATTTATATAGCTTTATAATACTTTGTTACCGTTGATACCGTAAATAATACTATATCAGTTGAGAATTTCATAACACTATAAACTAATAAACCAGTTAACTAATTAATCGTATAAGCTCTAATAAAAATATTTCTCAATCCTCGTACATGCCTTGCCTGACATTAGTACAAAAATGGAAAGGAAGAAAATATGAATATTAAAGAATATATAAAAAAAGACGGTACAAAGGTGTACCGCAGTAACGTTTATTTGGGTGTAGATAGTCTAACTGGTAAGCAAGTAAGAAAAGTTATAACGGCTAAATCTGAAAAGATGTGCAATACAAAAATAAGTAGAGCTATTAATGAGTTTGAGAAGAACGGCCAAACAGTAAGAAAAGTTAGTGTTGATGATTTTAAAGATATTGCTATGCTGTGGTTTGATAGCTATAAGCTGGGGGTAAAACCTCGTACAGTACAAATCATGCAGACACGCTTAAATAATTATATTTTGCCAGCTCTTGGAGGGTATAGAATAGATAAGGTAAACTCTATTATTCTTCAGCAAATTGTGAACAAGTGGATGATTAATGCTAGTCAGCCATTAAATGGGGCTTACCACAGACCAAAAGGAAAAGGCAAAGACTTCAAAATATACTTTAATATCGTTGAGCGTATTTTCAAGCATGCCTTATCTCTTGGTCTGGTTAAAGATAACCCTTGTGTTAATGTTATTATACCAAAAGTAAGACTTGAAAGCACCGAAAAGAAAGTAAAACATCTTACAGCGGAGCAACTGAAAATATTTTTTGAGTATATTGGAGCGTTACCCAAAGAAAAGTATACTAATGAGCTGATGACTGGACTTTGTCGTTTGCTTGTTGCCCCTGGTTTGCGTATTGGCGAAGCAGTGGCTTTGTCTTGGTCTGATATTGACTTTAAGACAGGTTCTGTGTCTGTCAGTAAAACAACGCTTAGAGCGGTCATACAATCAACCCCAAAGACTGACAAGAGTAATAGGGCTGTTTTAATAGACAGCAAAGCAGTAGAAGTCTTAAAGCATTGGGAACTATTTCAGTCTAAATACTTTATGAGCATTGGAAAAGGAAAGCAAGAGCTAGTATTTCCCAACCGAACAGGGGGAGTATTAGACTATCAGACTATGAGGCCATTCTTAATAAAATGTTTTAGAGCTTGCCAGCTACCACAAGTTGGTTTTCATGGTTTTAGACATTCTCACGCTAGCCTTTTACTTAATGCTGATGTTCCCTATAAAGAGATACAAGAACGCTTGGGACATGCAAGCATAAAAATGACTATGGACACATACAGCCACCTTGAATCTGACAATAAATTAAAGGCAGTTGAACGTTTTGAATCAATTGCAAATTTTTAGTAAAAAATGCCAGTCGTAATAAAACTCGTAATAAATTTAGCTTTTTCAAAAAGTTAAATCTCTATGAGATAGAAATAGCAACGCTTTACAAGGTTTTTCTAATTACACATACGGCATTCAATCAGTGTTTTTTTGTGTATCAAAAATTCGACAAATCAATAATAAATCTAGGCTACGGGACTATATATTTAAATAGAGCGGCTTTAGAGCTTTAGATTTGTTTTTGCATTCATTTGTTAACAATTTTTGTTAATTTATTCGTTGGATAATTTTTGTAGAATAAAGATACCTCAAATGTGTAGACCTTACACGAATAATAAAAGGTCAGTCTAACTTTGTTTGTACCTAGATATGTACTTCAAACTATCTTTCGATTTTGAAAGCCCATAGTTTAACTTCTATGAGTTTTTTGTTTGTAAAAGGATATGAATCTAAAAGGAGTAAAGATTTATGCTGATTAGAAATTATGAATCAAAAGATTTAGATGAAGTTATTAATCTGTTTAAAAACACTATTTTTGAAGTAAATATTTCTGATTATACTTTGGAACAGGTTAAAGCTTGGGTTGACGTTGACACAGAGTTATTTGATGATAATCTTGCCAAAACCTACGCCAGAGTCATTTCTAATCATGAGCAGTTAGTAGGATTTGGTAACATTGATGATAAAGGATATATTGATTTATTTTATGTTAGTGCAGACTATCAAAGGCAGGGAGTAGGGCAAAAACTTCTAAATGATTTAGAAAAAAGTTCGAATTATACTAGCTTTATGGTTAATTCATCTATTACTGCTAAGCCCTTCTTTGAAAAAATGGGCTATAAAGAAACAAAAAAGAACTGTGTACACTTGCGAGGGCAAAATTTTGTTAACTTTACTTTAAAAAAAGTTGTTGAATAAAGTTGATTTTATTTAACAACTTAAAATAACGTGCAGGTACTGAGCCACGTAAAAAGCTGATAGGAGTATTGTTATTATAACAACGAAAACAGTTAACAAACATTTGTTTGTATGGTTAGGAAGTTTTCTATTTGGGGGATTTGGAGTTGACCGTTTTATGCGAGGACAAATTGGAGTGGGAATTTGTAAATTATTATTCAACTGGGCTACTTTTGGCATTTGGTATTTTGATGATTGGATTGTAGCCTTGGTCAAGGCTTATAGTACTTACAACGATACTGAAGATATTACATTTATTAATGGTGGATATTCTAGATAAAAGCTCACCTATTTGAGTTATTTCTCAAATTTCTTTTAGGAGTTTAGAAATAAAAAATAGACCAATTATTGGCCTATTTTTTATTTATTTTTATCAACTAAATCTAAAAGGAATTCATTGACACTTGGGTAAATGGCTTCTTCACCAACCATGCTAATAAGTCCAGTTCTCTTAAATGATTCTTTTAATTTAGGATTCATTGAGGCGAAGACGATTTGGCGTTCTTCCTTATGAAAAATACTGTAAATATCAATCAATAGTTTTATAGAAGTGACGTCAATCATTGGTACACCTCTTAGAGAAAGAACAACATTAGTATTTGCTGGAAGTTCATCAATTGCTTGTTTTAACTTGCTACTATTTAAAAAGAAGAGCGGGCCAGAAATATAAATAACTGTCCAGTCAGTAAATACTTCATGATGATTTTGACTGATTCGTTCGGGTTCAATTTGTGAACTATTAATCTCAATTTGGGAAATTTTTACGATAAAGAGTAAGAAACCAACAATGATTCCTGCTAATATTGCAGTACTTAAATCGAAAATAACAGTGATAATCATCGTTACAAAAAATTCGATGATTCCACTTTTTAATTTATTTTTGAATAAGAAACGAATGGCTTCCCACTCGTTCATTCTTACGGCGGTCATGATAAGAACACCAGCAAGGGCACTTAGTGGAATATGAGTCATAAATGGTGCAAATAGAAACATTGAGAGAAGAAGAATAAGGGCGTGAATAATACCAGTTAAGCGAGTTTGAGCACCTGATTTTATAGCTACACTTGTTCGAGCAATTGCGGCTGTTGCTGGAATTCCTCCGAAAAAGGGAATGAAAATATTTCCGATTCCTTGAGCAACGAGTTCTTGGTTATTGTCCATTGGGTGATTGGTTGCACGGCCTGCTGAGGCACCACAAAGGAGACTTTCGGTCATTCCAAGTACGGTAATGCTTATGGCTGGGATAAGTAGAGTTTTCATGTCTTGAAGATTCAATTCAGTCAAACGTAGATGAGCTTGGGGAATAAGGGTGGTTGGAATTTTTCCTACTAAAGGAATATCTAGTTTTAGGGCAAGGACTGCTAAAGTTGACAGAAGGATAGCCAACAATGAAGCTGTGAATTTTTTACCCCATGATTTAGGATAGAGAATCATTAATAAGATTGTTAAAAGTCCAATAATTGTTGAAGGATAATCAATGTGTAAGCCAGAGATAAATTTCATTAAATCAAAAAAAGAACCTGTAAAATGTTCTATTCCGAAAAAGTTTTTAATTTGTCCGCTGGCAATGATGATGGCAATACCAGAAGTAAAACCTGTTATTACTGGTGAGGGAATAAGTGAAATTAAATTTCCTAAACGGAAAATACCAGCGAGTAATAGAAAGATTCCTGCCATAAAAGTAGCAATAAATATTCCATTCATTCCGTATTTACCAATGAGTGAAATTAAAATAGCCGCCATTGCTCCTGTTGGACCAGAAATTTGATAGAAAGCTCCAGAAAGTGAGCTAATAATTATACCTGCAACAATGGCTGTTATAAGTCCGGCTGCGGCTGTTGTACCACTTGATACACCGAAGGCAAGGGCTAGAGGGAGGGCAACGGCGGCTACAGTAATTCCTGCCATCAAATCTTGTAAGAATTTTCGTCGGTTGTAGTCTTTGAATTCTGAGTTAATAATACCTAAAAATTGTTTAATCATAATAATTCCTTTAATTTTTTATCACAATATTCTATGATAACAGAGATGAGTAATCATATCAAATAATTATCGGAATCGAAATGAAATCAAGATTAGGTAAATTTCTTGTAATTAAAAAACCAGAAAATAAATTTTTTACTAATATCTAATGAAAAATAGAAGAATAACTGCTAAAATGATGATAGAGATTTTATTAGGAGAGGAAGATAATGATAATTAAAACAATAAATTTGGAAAACTATAATGAAGTTACTGAACTTATTCGTGAATCTTTTAGTCAGTCAGAACATGGTTATGGTAATGAGGCTGAACTTGTTGATAAAATTCGTAATGAAGAAGGTTATATCAAAGATTTGGAAATTGTTGCTTTTGAAGATGGTAAAATCGTTGGTCACGGTCTTTTGAGTGAGGTAGAGATAGTAAGTGACTCACAAAAATTCAAAGGTTTGGTCTTAGCTCCTCTTGATGTTTTAACTACTTACCAAGGTAAAGGAATTGGTGCAGCAGTATTATTGGAACTTGAAAAAAGAGCAAAAATTTTGGATTATCCGTTTATTAGTATTTTAGGTCATGAAACTTATTATCCTAAGTTTGGTTATGTACCAGCAAGTCAATATCAAATCAAAGCACCTTTTGAAGTTCCTGATGAGAACTTTATGATTAAAGAATTAACTGACGGTGGCTTAGAAGGAAAATCAGGAGTAATTCACTACTCAGAAGCCTTTAACTAAGTAACAATTTTGTTTAAAACTCTTTGTTAGTAACTCTATATTTAAGACTTAAATAATAAAAATTCTTGCATTTTGGTCTATAAATCGGTATAATAAGCTAGTAAGTTGGCCCGGTAGCTCAGTTGGCTTGAAGCACTGCTTCAAGGTTGCGGATAGAAAAATTGCGAAGCAATTTATCATTACTACCACAGAATTTTAGAATTCTAGAAGTGGTCACAAAATATTCAACTTTTTATAAGTTGGCCCGGTAGCTCAGTTGGTAGAGCAGTAGACTCTTAATCTATGGGTCCAGGGTTCGAGCCCCTGCCGAGCCATAAATAGTAAAAGCACTCTAAATTTTTAAAGGTTTAGAGTGCTTTTTTTACTGACAGAAATCTGTCAGTAAAGTAAATAGTCTGAAAATAGTGTATAATATTGTCAAAAGATTTCTGTCAGTAGAACGGGATGTAAGTAGAGGATGTTTTATGGATTTATTAAAAAAATTTAACCCTAATTTAGATAAAATTGAAATTTCATTGATTCGTCAGTTTGACCAACAGGTTTCATCTATTCCTGATATTATTAAGTTGACTTTGGGAGAACCTGATTTTTATACGCCTGAGCATGTTAAACAAGCAGGGATTGCGGCGATTGAAAATAATCAAAGTCATTATACTGGAATGGCTGGTTTACTAGAACTACGTCAGGCAGCTAGTGAATTTATGAATAAAAAATATGGTTTATCTTATGCAGCAGAAGATGAAGTTTTAGTTACTGTTGGAGTAACGGAAGCCATTTCTAGTGTTTTGTTATCAATTTTGGTTGCTGGTGATGAAGTTTTGATTCCCGCGCCTGCATATCCTGGTTATGAGCCATTAATTACGCTTGCTGGCGGTTCTTTGGTTGAAATTGATACAAGAGCTAATGATTTTGTTCTTACGCCTGAGATGCTTGAACAAGCGATTGTCGAGCGTGAGGGAAAAGTTAAGGCCGTTATTTTGAATTATCCAGCAAATCCTACAGGGGTAACTTATAATCGGGGGCAAATTAAGGCTTTAGCTGAAGTTTTGAAAAAGCATGAAGTATTTGTGATTGCTGATGAAGTTTATTCTGAACTAAATTATACTGACCAACCGCATGTGTCAATTGCTGAATATGCACCTGAGCAAACAATCGTACTTAATGGTTTATCAAAATCGCATGCGATGACTGGTTGGCGAATTGGATTAATCTTTGCGGCGCGTGAATTAGTGGCACAGATTATTAAGACTCACCAATATTTGGTGACTTCGGCTTCAACTCAGTCACAGTTTGCAGCGATTGAAGCTTTGAAAAATGGTGCTGATGATGCTCTTCCGATGAAAAAAGAATATCTTAAACGTCGTGATTATATTATTGAAAAGATGTCAGACCTTGGTTTCAAAATTATTGAACCAGATGGAGCTTTCTACATTTTTGCAAAAATTCCAGCTGATTTAGAACAAGATTCATTCAAATTTGCTGTGGATTTTGCAAAAGAAAATGCAGTTGCCATTATTCCTGGTATCGCTTTTGGTCAGTACGGTGAAGGATTTGTCCGCTTATCTTATGCGGCTTCAATGGATATGATTGAGCAAGCAATGGCAAGATTGACGGATTATGTGACTAAAAAACGTGGCTGAGCAATCGGTCAGTAAAATTAAAAATCATTGATAACAGTTAGAAGAGTTGTCAGTGATTTTTTTGATATAATGAAATAAAATATCGAAAGGAGAAAATCATGCGTGATGCCGAAACTCAAGGTCTAGTGCTTTACAGTCGTAATTACAAAGAAAAAGATAAATTGGTCAAGATTTTTACAGAGTCTTTTGGTAAACGGATGTTTTTTGTCAAAAATTTTGGAAAATCGCCTTATGCTAGTTCCTTACAAGCTTTTACTGATGGAAAATTGACGGCAACGATTAATGACGGGGGATTTTCTTTTATCGAGGATGTCAGTGAAGTGGTCGTTTATAAAAATATTAGTTCAGATATTTTCATCAATGCTCATGCTTCTTATATCATAAGTTTGGCTGATGCGGCCATTTCTGATAATCAATACGACCCAGGGCTTTATGGATTTCTAAAGCGAAGTTTAGAGCTTTTAGATCAAGGATTTGATATGGAAGTCGTGACTAACATTTTTGAATTACAAGTTCTTCATCGTTTTGGGATTTCTTTGAACTTCTCAGAATGTGCATTTTGTCATAAAACCGTTGGACCCTTTGATTTTTCTTATAAATTTAGTGGCTGCCTTTGTCCCCAACATTTTGATGAAGATTTACGACGGAGTCATCTTGACCCAAATGTGATTTATTTGGTCAATCTTTTTCAAGAAATATCTTTAGATGAACTCAAAAAAATCTCGATAAAAGCAGATATGAAACTAAAAATTCGTCAATTTATTGATGGGCTTTATGATGAATATGTCGGAATTCATCTCAAATCCAAAAAATTCTTGGACGGAATGTCTGGTTGGGCAGATATTATGAAATAAATCTGTGGATAAGTCGCTAGAAGTTCTGTCAGTAAATTTATCCACAGTGGAAAACTTAAAATTACTGACAGAAACCTCTAAATATTTCTGTCAGTAAAAAATGAGGATAATTTATGGACTCAAAATCATGGGGAAGAGTTTTTCGTGAAATTCGCGAAATGAAAAATTTGTCATTAGCCAAAGTTGCAGGAGATTATGAGAATTCACCAAATTTTATTACTTCAAAGCAACAAGTTTCACGTTTTGAACTTGGTGAATCTGATATCACACTCACAAAAATTTACTGACAGATTTTCCGTTAGTAAATTTATCCATAGAAAAAATCACTGACAAATCCGTCAGTGATTTTTAATTTTATTAAACGTGAATTGGTAAGCCATCAGCCAATTCAGCTGTATCCATAATCGCTTCACCAAGTGTTGGGTGAGGTTGGATAGTCAATGAAATGTCTTTAGAAGTCAATCCATTTTCAATCGCTAGTGATAAACCAGAAATCAAGTCAGATGCACCAGGGCCAACGATTTGAGCACCGATTAAGGCCCCTTCTTTAGTTTCAGTAATCAAACGTAAGAAACCAGTCGTATCATTCATTGAAATGGCACGGCCATTTGCAGCAAATGGGAACTTAGAAATTTTAACATCTTTACGGTCTTTAACTGATTCAGGCGTTTCTCCAACTGTTGCCAATTCAGTTGTTGTATAAGCTACAGCAGGCAAAGCAACGTGTAAGTCCACGTCGTCCTCAGCTCCAGTAATCGCAGCAGCAGCAACTTTAGCTTGGAAAGAAGCTTTGTGAGCGAGCATTGGACCAGGAACCACATCACCGATTGCATAAATGTGAGGGACATTAGTTGCATAAGAATCGTCAACTTCAATCAAACCACGGTCAGTCAATTTAACATCAGTGTTGTTCAAGCCGATTAAATCAGTATTTGGACGACGTCCAACAGAAACGAGTAAGTAATCACCAGTCACTGTTTGTTCTTTTCCGTCAACCTCAAAAGTCAAAGTTACATCTTTATCAGTTTGAGTAGCTGATTTAGCCATTGCTGAAGTAAAGATTTCAGAACCAGCAGATTTAACGCGATTAGCAATGATATCAGACATTTCTTTATCAAACCCGTTTAAAATGTGGTCCAAACCTTCAACAATTGTAATCTTAGAACCAAGCATACGGTAAGCTCCACCAAGCTCAGAACCAATAACTCCTCCCCCAACAATAATCAAATGTTTAGGAACTTCTGGAAGTGACAAAGCACCAGTAGAGTCAATAATCCGACCACCAAATGGGAAAGAAGGAATTTCGATAGGACGTGAACCAGTTGAGATAATCACATCATTAAATTGCAAAAGTTGGAACCCATCTTCTTGTTCAACATTTATTGTATTGTTATCAATAAATTCTGCAGTTCCTTGAATCACGTCAACTTTGTGTTTTTTAAGTAGCATTTTAACGCCACCTGTCAACTGGTTGACAACTTTATCTTGTTTCCATTTTTGGGCAGATTCCCAGTTTAATTTAACATTTCCGACAGAAAGACCAAAAGGATTTTCTCCTTTTTCTTCCTCCAAAGATTCTTGGTAATGATGACCAATATTAATCAATGCTTTTGATGGGATACAACCAATATTTAAACAAACCCCACCAACATTATCTTTTTCAATAATTGTAACTTTTTTACCAAGTTCAGCCGCACGGATGGCTGCAACATAACCACCAGGGCCTGAACCAATAACAACCAAATCAACTTCTGTTGCTTGTGCACCAACAACCATAATATATCCTCTTTCTTGTAAACATTAGTGTCAACTTGAATTTACAATACTGTAAACTAGTTTTTTAAATCTATGACAGAAAGAAACGAAAAAAATATTTTTTCGTTCCTTTACTAATAAGACAATTAGCGAGTATCCTCTAGGAGACACGCCTGTAATAAATAGATGCTTTAGCACTATTTATTACAGCCTATTAGATTTCCATAAGCATGAACTCAGGGTCAGCCAATAGAGATTTCAAGTAGTTAAGTGATGTTTGACCCAACATTCCATCAATCAAACGGTGGTCATAAGTCATAGACAATTTCATGTTTTGTCCGACAACAATTTCGCCTTCACCATTAACAATTGGTTCTTTAACGATTGAACCCAGTCCTAAAATTACGACATCAGAACCATTAATGATTGGTGTAAACCAAGAACCACGAGCAGATCCAATATTTGAAATTGTAATTGTTGAACCTTGCATTTGTTGAGGTTTAAGTGTTCCTTCTCGTGTAGCAGTAGCTAATTCAGCGATTTCTTTAGCAATCTCAAGAATTGATTTAGTTTCAGCTTCATGAATCACTGGAACGTACAAACCAGTTGGAGCATTTACAGCTATTCCAAGGTTGACATGTTCGTGATAAACAATTTCTTGTTTTTCATAGTCAACAGAAGCATTGATATCTGGGAATTTATGAGCAGTAGTAGCCAAAGCTTTAGCAACATAAGCAAGATAAGTTAATTTAATATCTTGTTTTGCAGCAATTTCTTTAAAGACAGCACGATGTTTCACGAGTTTAGAAACTTCAACTTGGTCAAAGTTTGTTACTGGTGGAATGTGTGTATGTTGAGCAGTCATAACTTTAGAAACAACTTTACGAGTTGGATTCATTGCTTCACGTCGATCACCAGCTCCTGCTTTAACGCTTGGCGCTTTTTCAGCAACAGGAGCAGCTGGTTTATCAGCCTTAGGTACTGGAGCGGCTTCTGGTGCTGTTTGAGCGATAGGAGCAACACTGCCAGATTCAAAAGCTTTAACATCGGCCAACGTTGTGTGACCGTGACGACCAGTTGCAGGAACTTGACTTAAATCAATACCAGCCTTGCGTGCATAATGACGAACAGAAGGCATCGCAAGAATGTGACCAGTAGAAGTTGTTTTAGTCAATGGAGCATTTGCAGGACTTGCAGGACTAGCTGCTTTAGGTGCTTCTGCGACTGGAGCAGGACTAGCAGCTGCTGGAGCAGCCCCATTTCCATTGTATTCAATTAAAGGAGCCCCAACTTCTACAGTCGTTCCAGCTTCAACGAAAAGTTTAGTGACTTTTCCAGAATATGGAGAAAGAATTTCTTGCATGAGTTTATCATTTTGAACCTCTGCAACAGGATCATCTTCTTTAATTTCATCTCCAACTTTAACTAACCAGTTGGCGATATCTCCTTCATGCATTCCTTCACCAATATCAGGCATCGTGAAGATTTGAGCTTCTCCAGAAGGTGCATCAGTTGTAGCAGTATCAGAACCAGCTGTTTCTTGAGGAGCAGGAGCAGCTGCAGAAGAGCCTGAACCGTCACCATCAAACTCAACCAAAGGAGAATCAACTTCTACGGTTGTTCCAGCTTCAACGAAAAGTTTTGTTACGGTACCAGAATAAGGAGAGAGAATTTCTTGCATAAGTTTATCATTTTGTACTTCAGCAATTGGGTCATCTTCTTTAACAACATCTCCAACTTTAACTAACCAGTTGGCAATGTCTCCTTCGTGCATTCCTTCGCCAATATCAGGCATTTTAAAAATCTCAGTCATAGTCAACCACCTCTTTAACTTTATTCACAATATCTTCAGCTTTAACTGCCCAGTCATTTTCTGCTTGTGCAAATGGGAAAATTGAGTCAGGACCACTAACACGTCCAATTGGCGCTTTAAGGTTCAAAACAAAACGTTCTGAAATTTCGGCCATGACATTCGCTGCGATACCGGCTGTACGTTGAGCTTCTTGAACAACGACCACACGCCCAGTTTTTTCAACTGTTTTACCAATTGACTCAATATCAAGAGGAGCAACTGTTCTGAGGTCAAGGACTTCAGCTTTAATTCCATCTTTTTCGAGTTGTTCAGCAGCTTTAAGAGCAAGTGGAACTGTTCCACCATAAGCAATGATTGAAACATCAGAGCCTTCTTTAGCGACTGCAGCAGTATCAAGTGGTGTAGTATAGTAACCTTCAGGAACTTCACCTTTAAGTGAGCGATAAAGGTGAAGGTTTTCAAGGAAAATAACAGGGTCGTTATTTTCAATTGAAGCCAGCAATAATCCTTTAGCATCAGCTGGATTTGAAGGCATTACAACACGAATTCCGGGGATTTGTGAAAATAGCCCTTCAATTGAATCCGCGTGCATTTCAGGCGTTTTAGTTCCGATTCCATAAGGTGTACGCACGACAATATTATTTGAACGTGTGTTATTAAAACGGTAACGTGTCCGGCTCATTTGTCCAGCAATTGAGTCGAAAACTTCAAAGATAAAGGTTCCGAATTGGATTTCCATAATTGGGTGGAAACCTTGTGTTGCAAGACCAATTGCCATTCCACCAATTCCTGATTCAGCAAGTGGAGTATTGAAAACACGTTCTTCTCCATATTTTGCTTGCAGACCATCAGTAGCACGGAAAACCCCACCATTTTGTCCAACGTCTTCACCAAAAATGAGTGCATCTTTATCTTTTTCAAGCGCCAAATCAAGCGCTTCTGTAATTGCTGCAATATAAGTTTTTACTGCCATTCTTATTTGCCCTCGCTTTCAAATTTTGCAATTTGTTCTGCCATTGCTTGGCTTGGCACTTCAAGTGTATTTTTAATGAAGCTAGAAATTTTTTGTTTTTCAACATTATTGGCTTTCTTAATGTCGGCATCAATACCTGCATCAAGTTCAGCAATATAAGCTTCCTCTTTATCTGTATCCCAAAGTCCTTTTTCAGTCAGGAAATTACGCATACGAACGAGAGGTTCTTTTTTCCACCAAGCTTCAATGTCTTCTTTAGTACGATAGCGAAGTGGGTCATCACCAGCTGTTGAGTGTGGTTCTAAACGGTTTGTAATTGCTTCAATAACAACTGGACCATTTCCAGCTACTGCCCAAGCACGAGCTTCTTTAGAAGCAAGATACATAGCAATCGCGTCCATTCCATCAACTACGATAGAAGGAGCACCTGCGGCCCAACCTTTAGCAGCTAAATGAGGAGCAGCACTTTGGAGACTACGAGGTGTCGAAATTGCATAGCCGTTATTTTGGATAAAGGCAACAAGTGGGGCTTTATAAGCTCCAGCAAAGTTAATTCCTTCATAAGTATCACCTTGTGAAGAACCACCATCACCAGTGTAAACGAAAGCTACAGCATCTTTTTTACGTTTTTTGAGTCCGAGCGCGACACCAGCAGCTTCAACGTATTGAGCACCAATGATAATTTGTGGGAACCATGAGTTTACAGGTTTACCATCATCGGTAGTGTACTCATTACCAAGTTGATGTCCACGAGACCAAAGAAGACCTTTCCAAATTGGCCAACCTTTTGCGTAAATTTGCGGCAAGTCACGGTAACCTGGGAAGAGCCAGTCTTCGTCAGTGAAAGCGAATGATGAGGCCATTTGAGAAGCTTCTTGACCAGCGTGAGGTCCAAAGAATCCCATACGTCCTTGTTTAGCTAATTTCATTGAACGAATGTCAACTTGACGTGCAAAAAGCATACTTTTAAAGAGTTCAACGAGTTTTTCATCAGAAAGTCCTGCACGTTTAAGACCATCTTCGTCAACAATTTTTCCTTCTTCGTTAAGAATTTGAAGCATTGGAAATGTAGTGTCTTGCAGTTCTAGCTGCGCTTTGAAATCTAAGATTTGTTCTGAATTTGACATAATAGATTCCCTTTCTATTTTATGTGTCTATAATTAGAAATTTATCATTTTTTGGAGAAATTTCCTAAGGTTATGCTTGTGAAATAACTTAATCTGTTCGATAGTCAGCTTTGAACATTTCAGAAAGTTCAGTATTTTGAATTGTTCCAAAATATTGTCCTTCTTTATTTGTTTCAAGGACTTCAAGAATTGCTGAAGGTTCAAATTCAAGACCAATAAATTGCTCTTTGATATCTCGCCAATCTCGAACGCCTAAGAAATCTCCTTGGAAATTAATTTCAGTGATTTTACCATTTTCAACATTGACTTGAATATCAATGGCTCCGCCAGTAAATTTAGCGTGATTTTGGAAGGAGAATTTTGGTGATTCGCCATAATTCCAATCCCAAGTTGCAAATTGCTCATCTCGTATTTTTTTGATTGAGCTAAGTTGGTCATCAGTTAAAACTAATTCACCATCTTTTCCTTCGTCTGTGAGATAGTATTTTAATGCGTCAATAAAACTATCTAAGGTTAAGTCCTCAGGGGCAAAATCTTTGATATTTCCCACACGAGCGCGAACTGATTTAGCCGCTTTACTGACAAATTTTTCATCAGAAACATTGAGAGAACGAATCATTGCTTCAACATCAGTGTCCCAAAGGAGGGTTCCGTGATGCATCAAATAACCTCCAGCATAGCGTTGGGCATTTCCCGAAATCTTTTTACCCTCAACTTCAAGGTCATTGCGTCCAGTGATTTCAGCTTTGATTCCAACAGCATGGAGTGCTTCATACATCGGTTGAACAAATTTTTTAAAGTTGACAGAGCCAGAATTTTCGACAGGAACAAAAAATGTGAAACAGATGTTTCCTTCATCATGATAAACTGCACCACCGCCAGATACTCGACGAACAACTTGAACATCATGACTGTCAATGTAGTCTTGATTCACTTCAGCAAAAGTGTTTTGGTTGCGCCCCACAATAACTGCACGTTTATTTTGCCATAAAGCAAAAACAGGCTCAGTTGGTTTTAGGTGATAAAGTAGCCAGCTGTCCATCGCGATATTTGTGTAAGCGTCTTGACCTAGATAGTTAATAAATTGCATGTTTATGCATCCCTTCCAAATCCTTGTGCTTATTTTGTCAAACAAGTTTGACAAAATAACACGCACGATTTAATTATACCCTTTGTGAAACAAAATGTAAAGAGAAATGCTTTACGCTTACAATTACTGTACTATGTGATTTTCACCTCAAAATATTGTGAAATAGATATCATTTGTGATAGATGAAAAAAAGACCAGTCTATTTTGACTGGTCTTGGATTTCTCGACGAATTTCGAGGGCACGTTCCGGAAAATCGGTGATGATTCCAGCGACATGTTGTTGAAAAGCTTGTCGTATTTCTGTTTCTTGATTAACTGTCCAAAGACGAAGGGGTCTTTTTGAACTTTTGAGAAGAAGTGGGTGCTTGAAGGCGTAGGTTCTTCGGGGATGAATTCCTGAAATAAAATCTGTTGAGCTGCCTTTATAATGACTTTTTAGGGTCAAAAGATTTTTTGTCAAATAATTAACTTCAGCCTTTGAATCAAAAGTGTGTATTTTTTTTAATGAATCAAAATTAAACGAACTATAAATATAGCTAAAGGGCCATTTAGTTTCTGTCATTAAGTCTGAGAGTTTTTTTTCAATTCCGGGATAGTCAAATTTATCAGTTTTAATTTCGATATTTAAATAACCAGTAAATGATAGGTCTGTAAGTAGTTTTAAAACCTCTGACAAAGTTGGAATTTTTTCGTCAGTAAATTTTGGATTGAACCAAGAACCAGCATCAAATTTCTTTAAATCTATAGCATTCATATTTTTGACAAGACCTTTACCATTTGTTGTCCGGTCAATTTTCTCATCGTGAATAACAATTAATTCATTATCGAGTGATAAGTGGACATCAAGCTCAATTCCGTCAGCATGGACACGAACAGCTTCATGAAAAGCGGCCAATGTATTTTCTGGACAGTTGGATTTAGAACCACGATGAGCAAAAACCAATGTTTTAGAAGTGAGGCTTGGCTTGAATTTCAAATTGTTTTTGATTTTATTTCTGTCAAGAAAATTATGAAGTTTAAAAACTATTTTTGTGAAGCCAGACATTAGTCACTTCCTTTCGATTTGGGAATGATTTTTACTGACAAGGCCATAAAATAAGCACTGATAGGGTCTGTCAGTAAAAATTAAAGATGAGTTTCCTTGTATTCTTCTTCGATTTGGCTGACAAAAAGGTGCATTATTTTATCACGCTTTTCGCCTAGTCTTTTTCCTTCGGTTGTATTTAATAAATCTTTTAACAAAAATAATTTTTCATAAAAATGATTGAGTGTGGAGTTATTTTTTTGACTATGATAGTCTTCTTTAGAATTGTAATCTAAAGGTGGCAGATTTGGGTCATAAAAGACTCGATTTTTTGCCCAACCATATTCAAGTGTCCTTACAATTCCCCAAGCTCCCATTGCATCAAGGCGGTCAGCATCTTGCACAATTTGTCCATTCAAAGAGAGTGTTTTTCTCTCAATTAAATTACTTGAAAAACTCATGTTGTCAATAATCATAAAAAGTTCATCAATGAGCTTTTTATCAATTTTAAGCTCATTTAAAAATTGCGCAACTTTAGCTTTTTGTTTAGGAACATCATCTGTTAATTTTTCATCATAAGTATCATGTAAATAACAAGTTGCTAGAACAAGTTCTTGATTTGCTGACGGCTCTGTCAGTAAAATTTTTTGAGCAAGAGCAACGACCCGTTCAATATGGTCAAAGCCATGTCCATCATTATTTTTATCATGAATTTCTTGAGCAAATCTTTTAATTTTCTTTAAATCAATCAAGTTAAATCTCCAAAATAAATGACTTGAGTTTACACCAGTGTCAACTAAAACCAAATAGTGTAAATTGGTAAATCCTCAAGATTAGTAAGGCTAAGGAAGTAAAATTTGAAAATGAATTATTTGAAATAGTTGATTCCCATTGCAGACTTAACTTCATCAAGAGTTTGACTGGCTACAGCTTGGGCCTTAAGTGAGCCTGCTTTAAGCATATCGTAAACGTAGTCCATATTTTGTGAAAACTCAATACGACGTTCACGGATTGGTGAAAGTTCGCGGTCAAGAACATCAAGAAGGAAACGTTTTGTTTTCACATCACCAAGACCACCCGCTTGATATTGGGCTTTCATTTCAGCAATTTGCTCTGCATCTTCAGCTTTACCAAAAACGTCAAGATAATGGAAAACCATGTTTCCTTCAATTTTACCAGGATCTTCAACTTTGATATGGTCAGGGTCAGTATACATTGACATCACTTTTTTCTTGAGTGTGTCCATGTCATCAGCAAGGAAAATTCCGTTTCCAAGAGATTTAGACATTTTGGCATTTCCGTCAAGTCCAGGTAAACGACCAGCAGCTTCATTTTCAGGGTAAATTCCTTCTGGTTCAACTAAAATATCTGTGTGATAAGCATTATTAAATGAGCGAACAATTTCTCGTGTTTGTTCAATCATTGGTTTTTGATCATTTCCGACTGGAACATGAGTGGCTTTAAAAGCAGTAATATCAGCAGCTTGAGAAACTGGATACACTAAAAAGCCGGCAGGGATTGATTCACCAAAAGCTTTTTGTGCAATCTCTGTTTTTACAGTAGGATTGCGTTCAAGGCGGGCAAGTGAAACTAAATTCATATAATACATTGAAAGTTCAGCCAGTTCAGGAATTTGACTTTGAATGAAAATGGTTGATTTTTCAGGGTCAAGTCCTGCTGCTAAGTAGTCAAGGGCAACATCACCGACAGATTGACGAATGAGTTCAGGTTCTTTTGCATGGTCAGTTAAAGCTTGTTGGTCAGCTAAAAAGACAAACATATTGTATTTATCTTCATTTTGCATTTTGACACGATTTTGCAAAGAGCCTACATAGTGGCCGATGTGAAGTTTTCCTGTTGGACGGTCTCCAGTTAAAATAGTTGGTTTTGTCATTTTGTTCTCCTTATGTGTGTTTGGATTAGATTGATTATTGAAGAGTGTAAACTGGTTTACACTAAATAAAAAATAAAAAAGCACCCATAGAACTATAAAAAGTCCTACGGGCGCTATGAGCGCGGTGCCACCGTAAATTTAAAATCAAATGATTTTCTTAGAACTTGTCAAAAAACAAGTTGCTCTGTAACGGAAGCGGCCGTGATTCTTTATTTTTTTAAATCAAATTTATTAGTTAATCACAAGCCCATTCACTTTGCTGAAAACGTTGGTTTGCACAACCACCAACTTCCTAAAGATTTCAAAATCAAAGTTACTTTCTTGTTGTTTTAAATTTTACACTTTTTGTAATGAACTGTCAAACTTTAAAAAGTAGAAAATCAATTTGCTTGAATTCACAATTGCAAAAAGATATACTCAAATTACAAGAGAGAATTACAAATACAACTTAAGTATTCAATTCATAAAGCAATTGCACAGTTCTATTAAGGAGGAAAAAAATGAAAAATATCTCTACTGCATCAGCACATTGGGAGGACACTTTAGAAAATGGTTTTGGCACAATTTCTGCTGAAAGTTCTCAAATTTTTACAGAAACTCCCTATAATTTCAAAGCACGTTCAGAAAGTCAAGCTCATATTACCACACCAGAAGAACTTTTGGGAGCTGCTCATGCAGCCTGTTTTAGTATGGCATTCTCAATGGTTTTAGGACAAAAAGGCTTAGTAGCAACTTCTATTGACACAACGGCAGATGTTACTTTTGAAGCAACAGCAGATGGTCCAGCGATTACAAAAATTAAATTGACTAATCGTTCAGTGGTACCAGAACTTTCTGAAGCTGATTTTCAAGAAATTGCCAAAATAGTAAAGGAAAGCTGTCCAGTATCTAAGGCTCTGTCAGGAGTCGATATTGAACTTGAAGCAACTTTAGGCTAGTCTATTTTATAGAATAAATGAAAAACTAAGTTATCAATGAATAGCTTAGTTTTTTTACATAAACTGGTGAAATAATGACGAAAAATGAGGCCTTTCTGATATAATTTAACTAACAATAAATTTAACAAAGTCTTAACTTAATTAAAATAAGTGGGGTCTCAATGAAAGAAAATAAATTATTATCACCGGCAGCCATTTTTCTGTTGGGTGTGAATTCCATTATTGGTTCAGGAATTTTCTTACTTTCTGGCAAAATTTATGAAGATGCAGGAATTTGGAGTTTACTGGCTATTTTATGTGCTGGTTTATCGATTTTTGTGATTGCTTTTGCTTATGCCAACATGAGTAAGATTTATTCAAAAAATGGTGGAGCTTTTGTTTATGCTAAAGAAACTTTTGGGCGTTTTCTAGGCTTTATTGTGGGAATGGTGACATGGTTGCTAGGTACAGTGACACTAGCTACAGAGGTTTCGGCTTTACTGACAGCAATGAAAATGATTCTTCCAAATCTTAATAGTCGGTTAATTGGTATCATTATTATTTTAGCCCTAGGAATCATCTCCTATTTTGGGAGTTCAATTATTGCTGGTTTAGACAATCTGACTTCTTTTGTGAAAATTGTCTTAGTTCTTGTTTTTATTTTACTTGTCTATGGTTGGTACGTGGTCTTAATTTTTCAAGTCCAAATTTACTGACAGCTTCGTCAGCAAATTTAGGTGGCTTTAAAGGATTTCTGTCAGCTTACGGCACTGTGTTCTTTTTCTTCACTGGCTTTTCATTTCTACCGGTGAATGCTGAAAAAATGAAAAATCCAGCAAAAAATTTACCAAAAATGATGTCCCTTGTCATGCTAACCTGTTTGGCTGTTTATCTGATTATTCAAACCATTACCATTGGGGCATTGGGGCCAGAGCTGACTAAAACACTTGTGCCTGCGGCAACAGCTTTTAGTAAAATCGTGGGTAGTATTGGAATTCCGCTCTTTGTTGTCGGAATATGTTTTTCAATTTTTGGTGTTATTGTTGCGACCACTTTTAATACACCAACAATTTTAGCCAGTTTGGCTCAGGCTCATGAAGATGTGCCTATGTTTGTTTCTAAAAATAATCGCTTTGGAACCCCCACTTGGGCAATTATTTTGACGACAGTTTGTGGAATAGCTCTCTTTTTGAGTGGAAATTATGTTTTTCTGAGTGGCCTGACTGTCTTTATGAGTTTTGTTCAATATTTATCAACTGGACTTGCTAACATTAAGAAAAAATTCCTTTTGATTGGAATTGGTTCGGTTCTCTTTTCATTGGTTTTACTGACAAGCTTTACTTTATCCGTCCTAATTTTAGGTTTAGGAATCTTGATATTACTTGTTATGATTTATTTTTTCGTTAAATTAGATGATGATGAACGTGAAAAATGGCTCAAAGAACACCAAGAAAAGTCAAAAGGAGCAGATGTCAATACTGTTAAACGTTTGTAAGTAATTTTTAGATATTTTATTTTACTGAAGAAAGCTGTCAGTAAAATAAGGAGAAAAATATGACAAAAAAAGAATATACATTTTGGTTGTTGAGCAGTATTTTTTAATAATTGGTCTAATTTTGCAATTCATCCCCAGTCATTCAATACAAAATGCTAGTTTTACTGCTTTAATAATTGGACTAGTTTTAGTTTTTTTCATTAAGGACAAAAATGAATCGAGAAAACCATTACCCA
>OAWA01000642.1_pt1 | contig 22664 bp, 22 predicted proteins | sample 1516971 | NCBI WGS metagenome assembly OAWA01 (sample SAMEA2580097, study PRJEB22360) | human gut metagenome | biome: human gut; feature: human-associated habitat; material: faeces | place: Denmark | collected 2008/2010
ACTATTTTTAAGGAGGTATTATGACTTATCGAATAATGTTACTTGTCGAATTAACGAAATTATCTGACATGTCAGATAATTTGGTGGTCATCAGTTTATACAATCTTGTATTGGTTGGAAATCTATTAGCGAACGGTACAAGCGAACTTCCATATTTCACCAGACCACAACCGGCATCTGCATTTGTGATATATCCCATTTGCTCTGTAGAAATATTCAAAAGTATCGCCAACTTTGCTCTGTCCGGCTCTGCCTGATTAAGCATCACGATATACTCACTGTTGGAAATCATCGTACTTGCAAGAACAGAATCTAACAGATATTCCACGTTCTGTGTGATTGCTGTCGGGAATGCATTACGCTTACGAAATCTTCGCCATGCAGAGTTAAAAAATGCTCCGGAATACTCATTTTCAAATACTACATGAAACTCGTCTAAGAAAATATGGGTTCGCTTTCCCTGTTTCCAGTTCTCCGTTACCCGGTTCAACATTGCATCAGTGATTACTAGAAGTCCCATGGTCTTCAACTGCTTTCCCAAATCCAGAATGTCGTATACCATGATACGGTTATTCACATCAACATTACTTTCATGTGCAAATGCGTCCAGACTTCCATTTGTAAATAATTCTGATACCAGTGCCAGATCCTGTGCTTCCAGTTCTTCCTGTTCTAAGAATTTTTCACGCAACACCCGCAAAGTCGGCACTGCTCCGCCACGCTGATATTCCTCATAGACTTCCCCTACACATCGGTCAATAATGGAACGTTCCTTTGCATTGATTCCTTTTTTATCCAACTGTTCAAACAGAGATAAGATAAACTGTGACTTCTCAATCACTGGATCACCGCCATCTCCATATCCGTCTACCATATCCATTGCATTGATATGGTCCCGGCTTCCTGCAGCAATGCGAACCACTTCTCCGCCCATTGCTTCAACCAAAGATGCATACTCTCGCTCTGGATCACAAATCAATATATCGTCCTGCGTTGCCAGTGCCAGAAATACAATCTGCATTTTTGCATTAAAGGATTTTCCACTTCCCGGCACACCTAAAAGGAATGAATTTGGATTTAACAGTTTTTCTTTATTACACATAATTAAGTTATGGGAGATTGCATTTTCTCCACAATAGATACCACCTGCGTCCATAATCTCCTGCACCCGGAATGGCATCAACACTGCTACACTCTCCGAAGTCAGTGTACGGACTGCTGAAATCTTCCGGTGTCCGATGGGTAGTGCTGTATTCAGTCCGTCCATCTGCTGAAATTTCAGAACCGAAAACTGGCATAACTTTTTCCGTCCGATTGTCAGAAGTGTTTCCGTATCTGCGTCAAGCTGTTTTTTCGATTCCGCGGTATGCACCATAGTCAGTATACCGAACATCATACGCTGATCACGTGTGGTCAGGTCGTCCATGAATTCTTTGCTTTCTTTTCTCTGCTGTTCCAAATCATAAGGAATCACTGCTGAAAAGTTATTGTTGGCATTCTGCCGTCTCTGCCAGTTCGTGATATTTGTCTCCACACCAAGCAGACGTTTTTCCACTTCCTGTACTGCTTCATCAGTCGGAACCGGAATCACATCAATGCTCAACATCAGATTCCGATTCATGTCGGTCAGTTCTGCTATCATATCGTCTTTGATGTAAGAAGCATATTCCCGAAGAAAAAGTACCCTTCCATAACGATCTCCCATACGGAAATAGTCTTTTTCAAATTCAAAGGTATCCGGACAGATATAATCTTTGAAGCTGTGTCCTTTTCTCATATTCTCCTGAATATCAAAATGGAAACCAGATTCTTCTCCTGTACGGTAAAAATCATGCAGAATCCGTAACTTATCTTCGCCATTTACCTCTGCACATTTGGAACCCAATCTTGCAAAATGGCTGTTCAGCTCTGTTGTCACTCGTGCAAAATACGTTCTGGCTTCTTCGATCGTTTTCTTATAGCAGGATACTGTCACATATTTTTCCTGCACCATGCTGTTGGAACTGGTTGCCTTATCTAAAAGCATGTTGTTATACTCTTTCCGATATAAATCCAGTCCGTCCTCCTGCATTGGGATCAGGATTGCTTTCTCAAAATCTACCTTATTTAAACGGCGGTTGTTGATTGTTATTTTTGTTGTTCCACCGCAATCGAAAGAATTTAATAAGTCCATATATTCCAGAAACATGGTTTCCTTATCTACTTTGCTTGCCACCGCATAGTTAATATCGGTAAATTTATAGGTACGTGCAAATTTATTTTTTCCGATTTTAAAAATCCCATCTGACCAAATGGTCTCGATGGGAATTACCTGCTGTACGCTTTTTGGAATCACAAATTTTTCTTTATCCTGCTTGAAGATATTACTCAGCGTTTTTATCATTTTTCTTGTGTCCCTCCTTCTTTAAACTCTCTTTTTCATATTTTTTAATGATTGGTTCCGCTGCATCAAAATATAGATTTTCTGACCGGAACATCAGTTTTTTCGGCATCAGGATTTCTGACTTGAGCCACGCCCATATAAACTGCTCCGCTGTCATTCCATGATATTTTACGAACCCGAACACCACGCATGGAGCAGCTCCCAATACACAAATCCAGCTCACTGTTTCCATACTCATATATGGTATGAGCAAAAAATAAAGCCCGCCGGCAACACCGCAGGCTAATACTGAAAAGATAAACTGTCTCAGGGACAATCCGAAAAAGATTGCCTCTGTATAATCTCGGATTTCCCGATTGATTTTTACTTCCAAAATGTTACACCTCCAAATCGTACATTTGTTATTTCTTCGTTTTCTGTTATACTCTAGGTAACTGAAAGGGGGACTGACCTATGCCAATCACTGTTATGATTTCACTTGTTGTTACCGTTGCTTTATTCCTGATTTCTCTGCTGTTTCGGATTGCAGCCAAATTAAATCTGACCTTACCTCTGTTATACTTCCTTGCTGTTTCCACGATTCTGAATCCATGGGCAGCGAGCCACGAAAAGCTTGCATTTGCAATCCTTTATCTCTTGATTGCCTTTTCTGTCCTCAGCTGGATTACTGCTCTGCGGCGCAAGTGGCAGGAGCGCCAATACTATAAAGCGCTAGAAGAAGATATGGCATTCCAGATTAACCGTGCCAGACAGAGAGGGATTCCATTAGATTCTGTTCATTTCGATTCTCAGGGGAATATGCGGTATAACAATAGCGGAGATATTATAGAATAAGTTCACAACGCACAACAGGGTATGTACAGTTTCTTACCATACATACCCTGTTGTTATTTAATCTTCATCGCCCCAGTAATCTATTGATTCCTGTGTTCTTGTTGAAATTCCGAATAGCTTATACATAAAATCTTCTCTTTCATCAAACATTTCAACAATAATTATTTTTTCTGATTCAATTCTATAAAAAACATAATTGTGACTAACATATAAATAGCGATAATCGCATTCTATATTATACATTGCAGATACGGCAATTCCCTTCTTTTCAAACTTCTCCAGACCTCTCACCGCATCTGTTATCTTTTTCACTGATTTTCTGGAAACTTCAGCGCCAAAATCCTGTACCAAATCTGCTTTTAGCTGATTCAGTTTTTTCCTTACAATCTGTGAATATTCTATTTTTTTCAATACAATTATACCCCCAGTTCTGCTTCCAGATCATCTGCTGATATCGTTCCTTCTTCTCGAATAGACACTTCTGCTTCGTTTAGTTTGCTCATTAATGTATAAAGTGCTTTCTGTTTATCTAATTCGTCCAGCTCTTTCATATCTATAATTGCACACTGTCCATGTCCATTTCTTGTAAGATAAACTCTATTACCATAGGTGACTTCATTGATTACTGTTGTATAATTTCTTAAATCCGAAATAGGTTTAATATTTGGCATAGTCTTTCCTCCTCGAAAAATTGCTTACCTCTTCTCTACTTCTATATTATACCCTTTCGCTGTGAATCATTCAACTTATTCGCAGTGAAATTTACAGCAATTTTATTTTTTACAATCCCATCATTTCCCGAACCACTCGGTCTGACATCTTCACTGCTCCGACCAGTACAAGCATATTGAAAATCAATTCTCCAATATAGCTCCACACCATAGTGACTGCAGCTGCATCTGGATTGACTACTGGCGGTGATGATGCAAATAATGAAAAAATAATGCAGGCAAGTACCACGATTGCTCCCTCCAAACACACTGCTGCGTATGATTTCAAAAAACTTCTTCCGATATTCTGGCTCGGCTCTCCTGCGAAGGAAGATAACGGAATCGGTGCAATGGCAGTATAAAGGTACAATCGAAAAAATCTTCCATATACACTCATAATCATAATGAAACTCAACACTGTAATAAACAGTCCGCCTATTAACGTTACTGCCCATAGTGGGATACTTTCAAAAAATCCACAATCTTCTACCGCTTCTATGATTTCATCCGGTAAAACAGTATCTTCCGTTCTTCCAAATCCTGCGGTCTTCATTATCGTACTGGTCACTCCCTGCGCAATATTAAATAACGCCATCATAAGTTCCAGTCCATATGTGACCACACCTTTGGCAATCGCAAACCGTACAAATATTTTTAGCGCATGTTCCGGTCTTTTTACCTCTGTGAAACTTCCACAAGTCTTGACCACTCCCACCACGAAAAATAGAACTAACAGTGCATAACCGATCGCCTGCAATGCTCCGTGAATCTGAATGATTGCTTTCCAGATACCGCCACCCTTGAACGTTTCCGGTGACTGTGTGAGTATCTGCCAGATTTCCGCAAGTTTACTGTTCCAGGTATCCAAGGCATTTTGCAAGTTCTGTACTACCCAGTTATCTGACACGTTCTAAACACCTCCTGTCTTAGCTTGGGCGGTGCGGCTCCTTTCGGGCCTGCACCGTCCCATTTTCTTTTTCTTGTTTTCTATTCTTCTTAACCTGTAATCAGATTCAGGATTTCTTTTGCAAATGTAATAATGACACCGCCTGCAAGTGTCAGGAATCCATTCGCTCTCTGGCTTGGATCATGAGATTTCAGTGATAAACCGACCTGCACAATTCCAAATCCCAACAAAATCATTCCAATGGCACGAATCAGTCCAAAGATAAATGTGGACAGATTATTGATAACGGTCAGTGGATCGTCTGCCGCAAATACGGTACTTGCTCCTGCTGTCATAATCAGTACCATTGCAATATACACTGCAATGGCACGTTTCATTTTTTCTGTCATTGGCAGCTTCTTCGTTGACTTTATTGTTTCTTTCTTTTCCTGCTTTTTTCGCATATCTAACTTCATTTTTTGATAGCCTCCTATATATTTTTTGAATCTACTGATATTTCTGAATGATTTCTTCCAGATCTTCATCCGATAATAATTCGTAATCTTCCGATTCCAGTGACTCGTCTATGAATTCACCTTCTAAGCTGTCTCCTAGTAAAATACTTGCGACTGCCCGGTCAACCGTTCCATGCAGATATGGCTTTCCATTCCCATCCGTCGTAAGTCCCACATTTGGATGTTTCAAAATATCAAATTTTTCATCAAGAACCGGCCTTTCCCCACGGATAAAAAGAATCGCATACCGGTTATCCAGCATGCGAACTTCATCGGGTGTCATTAGCTCCCTTCCTGTATTCTGATAATTGGTGGAATAATTTCCGGAATGTCCCGTTGATTTTCCATAAGTGTTTGTATCAATTGTTGCCTTTCCCATCAGCTCACTGACGTATTTGTGTGTCCCCTGCTCATTGCCGCCCAGATATAAAAACTCATCATGAGGTAAGGTTCAGCTCATCCTTTGCAGGACTTGCGTCCCCTCCCTCCCAAACCGCACGTACACCTCTCGATGTATACGGCTTTCCGCTTATTATATTTACGGTATTAAGAATGAATCAGTTTATGACATTCAGGGCATACCACAAGAGTTTTCCGTCTCCTTTTGCGCATAAGGAGTACCCACTCCGCATTGCCCTTTAAGTCTTTTAGTATGCTCTGTTTAATGCAACCGCATATGTTTGTCTATGGGATCCAACCTACAAGGCTTATCTTGCCAAGAAACGAGCTGAAGGCAAGCATTACTATGTTGCAATGTCTCACGCGACCAAGAAACTAGTTCGGCTAATTTATCATCTCGAACGCACTGGACAGCAATACCAAAAAGCAATCTAATTCTTCCAACATCATATCTTCTTGTCAGAGCATCATACTCGATGCTCTATTTGTCATGCAATTTTCAAGGTACTGATTGCGATGAATAAGTCATCGCCACTATACTCAAAACATTTCTGTTTTTGAAACTATTTATTGACTTTCTTTAATAGTTAGTCTCTTTTTTATAACAAATTCTGAACTCCATACATTGCCTGATGCTTATTGTAAAATGCATCGCTGACTTCTATTAGTTCATCCTCTGTTATGTTCAGATATTTCATGGTCGTTTCGATATTCCGATGTCCGAGTGCCTGGCTGATCATTTCTAATTTCCAACCATCTTTTCGTCTTGCATTTGCGAAATAGTGTCGAAGCATATGAGGTGATGCTTTAATTCCCGTCTTTCTTTCCAGCCTACGCAGCATTGCATATACTCCGCTTCCTTTAAAGGGTTGTCCGACATAGTCACCTGAGACATTGATAAACAGATATTCCTGTCCTAAGATCAATTCTTTGTAATCTTCTATATAGAACATTAAAATATCAAAGGTTGCATCGCTGATTTTTGCTCTGCGAAACTCCGCATTTTTTGCCCTTGCCCTATTTTCATTATCTTCTCGGAAGTTGACATAAATTATATGTCTCTCATAATCTATATCTTCTGCATATCGGACACCTAAGAGTTCCCCTATTCGAAATCCCGTTTCTGCTAATAATAAAAGCAGAACCTGATCGCGGCTGTTTGCACATTCCTGCAACAAGCCTACAATCTTGTCCTGCTCAATGGTTTTTCCTTGATGTCCTTTTTCTTTTAGATACCCTCGAAAGTTCTTTCGGTTCAGCACCCTTTTGAGACCTATCGAATTTCTTACAATCATCTGTGTATCTGACAGCACCTTCAAACTTTCTGACTGCTTGTTTTCCTGTTCCATAAAAGTATAGAACCGGAATACCTCTTTTAAATATGCATTGCATGTTTCATTGTTTGGAAGTTTTGAATAATCTTCCCGACTATGCTCACCTGCTTGTAACCAGATCAGAAAATCTGTAAAATGTTCATGCTGTTCCATGTAGTTCATCTGATAGATATCATCCAAATGCAATTCCAGTTCATCCATAAAGTTTAAATAATAGGATAATATGAAGGCACTCCTTCGTATGGTATTCGGTGATAACTTTGACCGTTTTTTATGCATTAAATACTTGGAAGGTAAATATACAATATCATGACTCTCTTTTTCCCGGATAAAATAAAATTCTTCCTTTTTATCAATCTGCATATCCATTATATATTTCGCCATCTCAGCACCTCCTTCCAACTCTTTAACGCTATACACATTATACCCTCTTCATGTTTAAATATCTATTCATCAATACCAACAATCCCTCCAAAATCGCCCCCAAAATTGTACTAAACTTTCCTCTTAAAAACGTCCGGAAACTAAGCACAAACAACAAGGCTGGAAAGAGATTTTTCCTGTTACAGATAATACTCCACACCTTTTCGGCTGCGGATAAAATCCTGTACTTCTCCCAATTCTTCTGCTATCGGACAGGACGGAAGCGCACACATTGCCTCTTCATGATACTTACCGCCTTTCACCGCCCGGATATCTAAGATAGACACCACGCAAGTATCGGTTTCTGTCCGGATGGCACGTCCAAATCCCTGCCGCAGTTTCTTCTGCATATCCGGCACAATGATAGACTGAATATAGGCTTCCAAAGAGTCATACGTTTCTTTCTCTGCTTCGCTGATGGGATCTGGTACTGCAAAAGGCAGCTTCACAATAATCAGCTAAGACACCATATCTCCCGGAAAGTCCACCCCTTCCCAGCAGGAGCCGGCTGCAAACAGCACTCCATTCTCCATCGTCTTAAACCGCCGGATTTCCTCTTGGGAGTGCCTCCATACTTCCACCATGGGAAATGGCAGGCTGTCTCTTAAAATCTGGTACACACTTCCCATTAGTGTATAAGAAGTAAACAGTACCAGCGTATGTCCGTAAGTAGAACAGATCAGGGAATGGATATGGTTTGCCACCATCACTGCCTCTTCCCGGCTTCCTCTCCTGCAATGCTCCAGCGTTTTTGGCAGGTATAGCAGACAATTCTTTTCGTAGGAAAATGGGGATTCTGCCACATACTCCTGCACTCCTGTCCTTTCTTCCAGCCCAGTGATCTGCCGGGTGCGCAAAAATCCTGCTCCGGCTTTCAGCGTTCCGCTGGTTAAAATGGCAGACATTCCTTCTTCCCTGTCCCATAACATCTTCCGAAGCAGTCCTGGAATCTCCCGGCTGGCTGCGCACAAAATGGGAAGCTGTTCTTTATCCAAATACAGATAACGAACATATTTTTCATCACTGCTACAAAAACACTCCAGCACATCCTTTGCCTCTTCCAGCCGGTTCCGTATCCACTTTGGAATACTTCGCTCCAACTTTTCTAAAAGGAATTCCAGCATTTCTACGCCTTCCCACAGGGAAACCACACTATCGGTTGTATGACGAAATGTTTCCCGGATTCCTTTTCCAATCCGCTGTTCTTCTCCAACAACACGCAATGCATCACGCATCACTGTCCGCAGGATTCTTGCCTCTTCTTTTTGATGTTCCCGTTCCAGATAATATGCCATTTCTTGGATATCATCCATACACAGTTTTTTTCCAAACATCTGCCTTGCCGCTTCCGGTAACTTATGGGCCTCGTCTACAATCAATGTCCGATAATCCGACAATAATGGCTTATACCCTTCTGCTCTGTGATACGCATCTGCCAGTAAATAATTGTGATTACAGATTTGAAGGAACACATCTTGTTTCCTGGATTCTTCCAGATACCTCTGATAGCGGCACATCTGCCTACCCGGGCATTCCCTTGGACAGAATTTCGGCACACAGACCAGCCTTCTGTCAAACCCGCTCAGGTCCTTTACGGTATCCATGTCATATTGCTTTCGTAAGGACAGTAAGGATTCTTTTTGTGCAGCGTTCTTCTGTTTGTGGCGGATTGCCTCGATTCGTTGCTCCAGCCTGTTGTCACAGACAAAGTGTTCCTTCCCTTTCCGCACCACTGCCCGAAGAGGGGACTGAATCATCCCTTGTTCCAGCAGCACCCTGGATAAAAATGGAATGTACTCCGTCAAGATGGCTTTCTGCAATGCGATGCTTGAGGTGGACACCACCACCGGGTGCTGGTCCAACGGATTTCCCCTCTCTGTCAGCATGGAATATTTCCGCAATAATACGCAGGCTACCAAATAGGCATAGGTCTTTCCAATCCCCACCCCTGCGTCACACAAGGCAATCTGACCTTCCAGCAGAGTATCCAGCATTTCGTGGCATAGACGAATCTGCTCTTCCCGGACTGCCAAACCCTGTTCGGGAAATAACACCCGGAAGATCTTTTCCACTTCCTGGTGCGCTCTTTTTTGATATTCAACTTTATAAAACATAGTACTTCTTTCCGCATGGCGTTAATACCACAAGGATACGGCTGTGGAATCTTCCACAGCCGCATATATCTGATATCAACGACACACTCTTTTTTGATTTCTTATCGTTTCTTCTTCTCTTTGGCACCGCATTTGTCCTCGACACCCCGACTGCCGCACCATATCTATGGCTGGGAACATTACAGGCGGATGCTTCGCTTCGCACCGCTCGCAGATTTCCTGAAAGTCTTGCTGATTACAACTTGGAGTCCATCCTCTTCCTTGTGGGAAGAAATTCGTATCATTATCCCCCTCCGATGATCCTGGCGAAAGACCTGCGAAAGTCTATTCACAGCTGTAAGAATTCGCTCGGAATGAGAACAAACACTAGCAGTTCTTCTATAAAACTATCCATCATAGTCTCTGACTAAACAGTTCCGTAAAAGTCCTGTAGTGCTTCTCCCCATCCGTCCTGGCGCTTACGCTGTCACGCTTCTATCTTTGGGAACGTACCTGTAATGCTGGTATGCGGTTGTCAAGGAACTTAGGGCAATTACCCCTTTCATATATAGAGCCGATGAGATACTCCATTTTTCTTCACTTCTTCAAAACTTTTTTCATTTTTTTCTTTAATCGCTCCATCCGTGTATAAATGGTCTTTTCCGGCAGTCCCATCTGACCTGCAATCTCACGAACAGAGAAGCCCCACATCTTCAGAAGTAAAATCTGCAATGTTTTCTTATCCGTTTCCATCAGAATCTGTAAGAGCTGTTCGTTCTCAATACTGTCAAGCAGCTGTTGGATATTCAGTGCAACCGAAGGCTCTTCTTCCGTCTTTTGCGTATACAGCTCTTCCTGATTTGAAGAAAAATGTTCCCAAAATCTCCGCTCCGCATTAAAATCTTGCCAGTCCAATTCCCGGATCCTTTGGATCCCCTCTTCACTGACACCTGATTTTCGTAAAATCCGCTCCTCCTGTTCCTTCCACTGTTTCCATTTATATTCTTCTTTTGCCTTATGAAATGTCACCTTTCTTTTCCTCCGATCTGAATTTTTTGAAATCAAATCGGAGTGGCGGTGATCTTGCCTTCTCACGAGGGAAAGGCTGTGTTACTCGAAATTTTCTCCACAAAAAGAAAGATGCCGCAATCCTGTTTTGAATTGCGACACCACCAAACGCTCGATATGAAGTTAGGTTTTTCTCTTTTGTAGCTCTTTCCGGCACATACACTGCTCCTTTATGTCATGGAACGAAGCCCACTCTTTACATAAAGAAGTAGTATACAAAATCAATCTGTCAGCAGACTGTCAGTTGTCTGTCAAGTAACTGTCAGTTTTAGATCTTGAATTATAAATAATCAATAAGCTGTTAGAATGAAGAGAGCAAGTGGATAACGTAGGCCTCCTTGGACATAACGTCCTGATCATAGCCTGTTAACCAGCTCCTCATTCGCAGCATTCGTTTTATGCAGGTAGAACTGCGCTAAGTACGTTCGTGTCAAGAAGATTATTAGACAGGCGATTGAACAACTCAACATAGCATCAAGAACAGTTGAACAGATTCGATTACTAATGAATGAAACTGCATTCGGTCTACCAGAATACGCAATTGTTATGGGAATGAATGGGTAGGTTCCTCACTTGGGCCACAATTAATCGCTGAAATTGGAGATGTTTCTAGATTTACGCACAAAAGTGCTATTACCGCTTTTGCAGGTGTTGATCCAGGTGTAAATCAATCTGGTACATATGATCAGAAAAGCGTTCATGTATCAAAAAGAGGATCCGCTGAACTGAGAAAAACGCTTTTTCAAGTCATGGATTGTTTGATAAAGACGATTCCACAAGAGGATCCTGTATATTTGTTTATGAGCAAAAAACGTGCTCAGGGAAAATCTTATTATGTCTATATGACTACGGGTGCAAATAAATTCCTCCTCATTTACTATGGTCGTGTGAAAGAGTACCTATTATCTCTATAAAAGGAATTTTTTTTGCATAATGAAGGACCAACACAGTTGTGCTGGCCTTATTTTGCTGTCATTAATTATTGAAATAAATATATGAAAATATTTATTGACTTTTTATTTGCAGGCTATGATTTTTATTTTATCATAGAAGACCTTGTATATCTCTATTTACAGAAAAACTTTCACAGACTCTAGTAAATAAAGCAGCCCTACATTTTAAAAATAAAATCCTCTATATTTCTTCGATATACTTAATTCCATCCATTTTTGCAAAACATGCAATCATTCCAGAATGATCCATTTTAATTCTTGATTTCACCGCTAACATAGCAATAACCTCACTATGATCTTCACCTTTAAGCTTAGTAATCTGAGCATCATTTACTGTTATATCGTCTTGTTTGCATTGTTCCATAAATGAATTTAAAGCATTCGTAGAATCAAAATTAACATATAATCTCATATATTTTGATTTCTTTTTCACTAAATTATCAAATTTTCTGAATATCGTCATAACTAATAGTACAGTAATCCCTGCAACTACAGCGCCTTCATAAAAGCCAATTCCAACCGCAAGTCCAATACAAGCAGATGCCCATAAACCTGCGGCAGATGTTAGACCACGAATTCTTGAGTTTTTTGTAACTAAAATAGTTCCTGCACCTAAAAAACCAATTCCACTAACAACTTGAGCTCCTAATCTTGTAGGATCGCCTGATTGAAAAACATGATAAATATACTGATTTGTCATCATTACCACACATGACCCTAAACAAACCACCATATATGTTCTACTGCCTGCTGGTTGATTTTTCATTCCACGTTCAAGTCCAATAATTCCTCCTATGCCAACTGCTACACACACACGTATGATAATTGAAAGATATGTAATTTCCCTCAATTGCTCTATAAGCATACTTTTCTCCTTCCTATTTTTTTACGTAAGCCTCTGGCTATTTCCCCGACGTTCTTTATGAATATTACTCAGGTTTCACATACGAAAATCCCAATCGTTCTAGCTTTTCAAAAAAATCCGTTGTAAAATGCATACAATATATGCGGCTTCTGTCTTTTTCAGGAAATAGTTGTTCCAATTCTTCTAATGGACAATGTGATCGATGAGATGAGGGAAATTCTGTGGTATCCTGATAAATCCGATTAATTTTGCCCTTCTGAAAATCTTCTAAAATATTATCTGGAATCCGATAACAATCTCCACTATAATAAACAGTTCCCTCCAAACCACTAATTCGATACCCATAACAAAAAATATCTTCCGCATGATTTACAGAAACAGCTCTAATACTTATGTCTTCAAAATCCCAATTCATTCCCCCGTATAATGAATAACATTCTCGCTCCAATCCCATATTATCTAGTAAGATTTGAATCTCTTGTCTTGGATAATAAACTTCTACTTTCTTCCTTAATACATTATAACAATAAGATAATAAAGACGGAAGACTTCCTACATGATCTGCATGTGTATGGGTAATAAATACTCTTAATTTAGAATAATTAACTAAATATCCTTTTTCAAACAATGTGCTAAATACAGTTTCACCTGAATCTATTAAAAAAAACTGATTCTCTTTTACAAAATAAGCACTTGTATTTTTCCAAGCAGGATTATAAGCAGATCCAATTCCTAAAAAATTTAATTGACCCTCTTTATTCATATCATCCACTTTCCCTTTTACTTTCTAAATCCTTTTTCTTCTAAATACCGGACGCAATGCCCCGCCCAATCAGTTTGAATTAAGTCAAACCCTTTCTTAACAAGCCATCCCCACCCGCCATCAGGATCTCCAACAACTGATTTATCGTCATTATGACCTGCTGCTAATGGAATTTTACTATTATATACAAGCGAATTTCCCCAAAGAAGCATTCCCTCCTCATGCATTCCTTCTAAATAAGAATCAGATGCTAGAATAGAATCTTCAGTAGCAAAGACTAATTCTGCACCTACACAATTAATATTCATATTTTTTATCAATTCCCAATTTTCAGGATTTTCCATAAAAATAGGCATATATGCATAGTCTGGTGCAAACTCTTCTATTATTTTTAATGACTTTTCTGAAGGATCACTTTTTAATAAAATTTGATTCTTCATTCCCATACGTTCTACAATAGGAATTACCCAATCCATTAATTGAACAGCTCGATCAAGATTCAAATACACTCTATCTTTTAAATGTTCAAGTACATCTTCGAAACGTTCTATCCCGATAGATGTTTCAATCAAATCGCTATTGCAACGTTTTAAATTTAATATTTCCTTAGTTGTAAGAGATTCAATATTAACATGACGATCAATATGACTTGGTTCTTTTCCTGTATGAAAAATAAAAATATCCCCATCCACATTTCGGAATAAATCCATTTCAATCATATCTGCCCCATCTCTAATTGCAACATCAAATGCTGCCATAGTGTTACAAGGTATATTTCCTGCAGAACTTCCTCTATGAGCTACTACCAAAGTTCCTTTTTCTTTTCTTAATTCTTGTAGTGTGTTCATTTTAAACTCCTTCTACATTCTGACAAGATTGTTTATGAACTGTGCCTGTCAGAGGATCGTAATGAATTTCATATCTTTTCTCTCTCCATAATACTTCCATTTTCCCAAGCTCTGTATCATTTTTCATCTTCAACAGACCTACCATTTTTCCAGTTTTCCATACACAAATCCCTTTTTCTTTCACATACGGATCCATTTTATAGATATCTCCACCCGGCTTTGTTATTTCCATTCCTCCATCGCTCAATATGCGAAATGCCAATAAATCTTGTCCATACATATCTACAAAACGACACCATTCGCCTGGTGCATATGTTCTGCATACACCAGAAATACCATCAATATACATTTTATTTTCCGTCATTCTGCCTTCTGAATCCAAATATATATGAGGAGCCTGAGAGCCGCAGAAGTTTGGCCATCTAAAAATCATATGCCAATGTGGAGGATAATCTGTATGAATTTCATTACAAGTTTCAAATCCCAATAATAATAAATACCCCAATTGGTTTTCATGTAAATATCGAGGAATCCCCATCTGTTTTAATATTTCTTTCATGGCAAATGTATAATGTCCTGCTGCCTCAATCTGAATTTCTGGATAAGTCTCTACGGAATATTTTCCCGCACATCTACCTCTATCATTTTCTTCTACTCTAAGTGTTATCCCATTTTCACGAATAATTGAGTGTGCATATAAAGTTCTTGTTGGACCATTCAATCCACTAATTTCGATAATAAAATGATAGTATCCACCTTCTTCATGAAATGGTATATATTTTCCTTCACATAAAACAGCTTTAACTTCTGTTTTCTTCTCGATTTTAAAAGATACAAGACATGCATCCTTCAAAATAAGATGATTAATGTACACTACATATTCACCGCTTGTCTCGTAGTGGAAATGGGGGTTTTCTACCGTTCGGCATGGAAAATCAGCACTAATTTCCACACTAGGCATTCCTGTTGTATTTTGCTCCTTCTTTATTAATCGTATTGCTGTATCTCTGTATTTATCAATTATATATGGATTCTCAGACATTTTACTTCCCCTTTGATTTAATACTTTTTATATTACGTTTCATTGTTTTCCAGGATTTTATAAAGAAATTCTTCCTCATCTTTTCCAGGGCAGCTTTTCATAAGTTCCGTGCGTAGGGTAGCACCAATATGACTTACAAAAGTCTTTATTTCAATTTCTGGAATGTCTTTTTCTGCACTTTCAAAACACTTTTTCGCAAACCTCATCCATGGATATGTCGTTTTAATCTCACTACTTTCATAAACAGCTTCCTGGGTTGGCATTCCTCCAAACAAAGTCAACGCAGTATTAATATCATTACGATTCAACCACTTTAAAAAATCCATGGCTACTAATTTGTTTTCGGAATACTTTGAAATACCACTTACACTCCCTCCAAGAATCGGATTTCCGCCTGGAACCATAGCCCAACCTAATTTTCCAATTACTTTAGAATCTTCTTTAAAAAATCCTGTAGCATGATTTGTAAATTGTATTGTCATAGCTGTTTCACCATCAGCAAACTCTCGTACACTATCAGTCCACCATATGTGTTCTTTTTTTGAAGAATATTTCCATGAGTCTATGGTTTCTTTTAAAGTCATTTTCAATATTTTATTACTTTTTGAATTTTCTTCAAACCACAAACTTTTGGTATGACTATAATAACGCATTAAAAATTCAACACCTGCAACTCTATTCTTACCACCTGTAAATGTACATCCATATTTTACTGGAGATTGATTATTCACAGCTTTTGTAAAAAAACCTGCAATTTGATTATAATCCTCAAAAGTCTCTGGTATTTTTAATGGCTTCTTGTATTTTTCAAAAAAGAGTCTTTTTAATATTGGATCTTCAAATAAATCTTTCCGATAAAATAGTAATTGAACACTAGGTGAACCCGGGAAGGCATACAATTCATCATCTACATACGCATACTCTTTCAATGTATTAGATAAAAAACCTTTCATACACTCTTCTATGTTAGAGTCAATGTTTTTTAAAGGCTCAAAAATTTTTTCTGCCATCCATGGAAACCACTCTTTATCCATACGAACAACATCAAACGCCAATCCTGAACTCCAATTTTTTAATAATTCATAGAGACTATCAATCGATAACTCTGTTAATACAACTCTATGTCCTGAAATTTCATGATAATATCTTGCAATAGTCTTTAAAGCTTGAGTCGTTGGACTTCCTACAGATAATACATTTATGGTTCTTCCCTGCGTTTCCTTATCCTTTTGACACCAATGTGCAAACCCTTTAGCCTGAAGGATTTCTACTGGTTCAATATTTTTTTTTCGTTGAATCAACCTTTTTGCAGCCCGTTCCCCTAACGCTCGATAATCTACCTCATACCGAATATACTCTTCTACCGGAATAGGGCATACTGTAGAAATTGTAATAATTTCTATTTTCCCTTCCTTATAAAAATCTTGCCAAATATTTTTTACAATATTAGCCAAACCTGTATTTTCTGCAATGACAATCTCGGGAATTCCTTTAGAAAATATTCTATTAATTTCTTGATAACGACATTCTCTGGTTGTTGAATAAACTCTTACATTACTATCTGGTTGCACCTCATTCATGTGTTCAATAAAACTTTCACACAGCCTTTTTCTACTTTCACAGTGCATTGCTCCTGTTACAAAAGCTACGCTTTGAGGAGATTTTTTCTTTACATAATCTGCTAAATCTATTCCTATCCTTTTCATATCAAAGCCCAAAAACTGACTTTCATACATTTGTCTCCTAGAGATAAAAAGAACATCTTCTTTTGAAAATCCCACATCATAATATGCTTCGCTTCCATCCGATATTGCAGAAAATGTTGCCACCCCTTGTGTAAGTCGAGATTTCATCCTAGCAATTAAACTTTTTTCATAATCAGGATTATCATTGCTAATATAAAGATCTGTAATATACCCTTCCTTCTCTGCAATATTATTAAAACTTGTATAAAAATCTGTATATAAGTGATCCTCAATATTAGGTAAAACAACTGCTAAAAGTTTTGCAGATCCCTTTCTAAGATTTTGAGCTTTCTCATTAATAGAATAGCCCATTTCTTCTACAACCTTCATCACTTTTTGTATTTTTTCACTACTTACAATATCTCTTCCGTTTAGCACATTTGAGACAGTTCCTCTTGATACTCCAGCCGCCTCTGCGATATCTTTAATTGTTGCCATATTTTTGCTCCTATCAATTCGCTATTTATGACAATTATCGCATTTAAACGTAAAAATCTCAACGTTTTTCTTGTTTCCAAGGAATAACACGATTTTTTATTCCTGCACTTAAGCCAGGTACAGAATTTTCAGGTAACCCTAGTTCATCTGGTGATGGCATAACAAAACTACCCGTAACACCTTTAACAACTGCTCTTTCATCCGATAATTCTACAACACTATATAGTGCCTGCTCATATGGAAATGTGTATTGTAAATTTGGATACTTGATTTCAGTCTCATTATCATAGCGTTTACACGCATATTCTGTTCCTATCCAATGATTCGACATACTATTTAACGTAAGATATCCGACACCATTCCATTCCTGATATCTATCAACATGGATATGACCATTTATACACAAATGAACCTTTCTGCCCTTCTGAAATGCCTTGTGAAATAGTTCTGATAACTGTATTGCATTACGAATCCCTCTCGGACCTTCATTCAATGGTTGATGAGAAAAAACAATTGCAGGACCCTCTGAACTCATAAGTTCTTCCTCCAACCATTTCATCTGCTCTTCATCAATATAAGGAAGATCACGGGAATCAAAATAATCCCCATGATCATAAGCCTTAATACAACCATCTACGGTCTTGAAATTAGATGCATCTATAACAATCATTTTCCAATTTTTCACTTCAAAAGAGTAGTATCTTTTTTCCATTCCATAGAATGTCATTGCTTCTTCCTTAGAACAAAAATCCTGTTCATGATTTCCCAACACATGATAATGTGGCTTCTCAAAACTATTATATAAATCTCTCATTTCTTCGCTTTTCGATAAAATTGGATATATTAACACATTTTTTAAGTTAACTGGCATATTTGCATCTGAGCAAAAACATGTTTCAGGTTTATTTGGATAACAGAAATCGCCTAATTGAATAACAAAATCAACATTTTCCTCTCTCATATTTCTTATAAATTCCTTTAAACGATGTTCTCCATCGTTCATAATTTCCAAATGCAAATCTGTAAAAATCCCAAATTTTACTGTATTTTTTTCCATTTCAAGTCCCTTTCTAGTCGCCAATTTAACCTTTCACTCCACCGTCTGTCACTCCAGAGACAATCTTATTAGATAACATCAGGTAAATTACAACCGTTGGAACGAAAACAATAACAACCGACGCAAACATACCTGCCCAATCACCTGACTGCATCATTGAAGTAACTGTCTGATAAAGTCCTACTCCTACTGGTCTTAACTCAGCTTTATTTGCAAAAATAAGAGCCATAAAATATTCATTCCAACGACTAATAAAGTTAAAAATTGTCACAGTAATGATTGCCGGCTGAGCAAGCGGAAACATAATTTTCCAAAAGCACTGAATTGGTCCACATCCATCAATTGCAGCCGCTTCTTCATAAGTTTCTGAAATCCCAGAAAAAAATGTCATCAGGAAAAATGTCGTATATGGAATAGAGGTAGCCGTATAAATAAAAATCAATGTACAATGTGTTCCACCTAATTCCAAAGCACTCACAATAGAGAATAATGGCATCACAATCATAATTCCAGGAATAGCTAATCCTGTAACAACTCCCTGGTTGATAATTTTACTAAATCTAAATTTAAATCTTGTCAAGCAATATGCTGCTGGAGCACTTATCAAAATAGCTAAAACACATGAAGGTACTGTATAAATAACAGAGTTCAGCAAATTCATCAATGCTTTATTCCTGAAGAAAGCATTGGTGTAATTTTCAAAATGTAATCCTGTAGAAAGCAATTCACCAGTAAAGATTTCTTTTGTTGTGGACAGGGAAGCCGCAACAATCCAACCAATCATAAAAATAGTAAAAAACGCCCATATAGAACCACCGAGATAACACGGCAGCAAATGAAGTTCTTTTTTCCAAAAGATTTTCTTTAACTTTGTATCCTTTTCTTTCTTCATGCCGTTCCTCCCATTAAATTTCGTAATTTTCATCTTTAATAAGGTGATTCAACGTTGTAGATATAATACCAACACTCACTGTCATAAGCACTGCTGCAGCTGCTGCCATACCAGCGTTTACTGATTCAGAAGCAACTTCTGTTCCAAAAAGTGTCTGATAAGTAAAAAGCATTGGTGTATATGTATTCACACCAGCAAAAACCTGTGACAATGCAAAAAATCCCATCGTTCTTGTTGTCCATAATACAATAGCTGTACGAAATACGCCTTTTAATAATGGTAACGTGATATGAATAAATTGTTGCCAGACATTAGCACCTTCAATGGACGCTGCTTCATAATAATCTGAAGAAATCTTCTCTATTCCAGCAATAAACATCATCATAAAATAACCTACATTTCCAAAAATGTTAGCAATGCACATAGATAAAAACATGTGATCCGAACTAAGCCATTGGAAACTTGCCATTTGTTCCCATCCTAATTTTTGGAATAATGTAGTAAGCAATCCAAACTGCCCATTATATACGTAGAGTAACCACATATAACCAACAGCAATTGCCGCAATAACATTTGGTAAATACACAATCATCCTGAAAAATCTTTTAAATCTAATCTTTTTAGTAAAAGCTACGGCAAATAATACCGAAAGAATCATAGTAGCAATACCATTGTAAATCCATATTTTCAAAATATTCCACAGTGACCGAACAAACAATGGTGTCGCAAATAATTGTGTGAAATTCTTCAACCCAATAAATTCCCATTCTGAAATAGGAGTCGTTATATTTTTTACATTAAACAAACTCATAACTGTTGTTCGTATTGTAGGATATAAAAAAATCACTAACATTGAAATTACAGCAGGAGCCATAAAAATAAATATTGATTTTTTTGTTTGTTTCACGTTAATCCTCCTAAAAATAGATAAGTTTTTCCCATACACATAAATGCCATATATTTAAAACGGAAGGGTTGACCATCTAAGCACTTGATAAGCCAACCCTTTCTTCCCAGTTGATTCGATATTCTCTATTAGAATTTAGATGCCATTTTGACAAATTCTTCTGCATTAATAGAACCACCCATAAGTTTTAAACATGCATCAGAAATAATCTGTTTGCTGTTACTATTCATAGTAATTGCAGTCTGTGACGGATAACGATTAGTATATCCATTCAATACCACCTGTGCATCTTTTAAATTTTCAGGCCACACCCCAGTGTTACTTACTGGAATTGCATTCGTCATATCAGAAAACTGCTGATCAAATTCTGTAGTAACATATACTCCGAATGCCGCAGCTGCTTCTGCCTCTTCTGGAGTTGCATCCTTATTAATTGCAATACCATAACTACTAAAGCATCCTGATGTCTGATCGTCTACTCCGCCATCTACTGCCGGGAACGCAAATGCACCCCATTTGTAATCTTCTGGTGTCGTTACACTTACTTCATTTGGTAACCATGTTCCATTAATATACATAGCAATTTTTCCATCAATTACCATTGCTTGCTGTGCATTTGGATAAATATTAGATTCAATTGATGGATCAAAATACCCTTTTGAGGCCATATCTTCTATTGCTTTTGCTGCCTCTAACACTTTTGGATCACTCCATGCTGATGAATCTTTACTTAATTTTTCCACTGTCTCATTTCCTAATAATCTACTCATATAATAGCCAACCCAACTTGTACTATAATTTGTATCTGTAGACACAGGAATATATCCCTTTGCTTTTACTTTTTCGCATACAGCCAAGAATTCTTCCCAAGTAGTTGGATATTCTGTAACCCCACATTCTTCTAAAAGAGTTTTATTGCAGAAAACCATAAACGCCTGTGGTGCGTACGGAAAATAAGAATATTTTCCATCAAATAAATCTTTTGAAAGATTTGCCATTGGCTCCATAATGGAATCAACATATTTCTCACCGTTAGTAAAAGAATATTCCTTTTCAAAATAAGGAGTCAAATCTAATATCATATCTGACCACATAGACTCCACGTTATCTGCATTCGCATCCATCATAGTTACTTTAGTACCAGCTGCAACTGCTGATCCTACTAAATTTCGGTTGTCTCTTCCATTAAATGTAAAATTAATTTTGACACCTGGATTTTCCTCTGTAAACCGCTTCGCAGCTTCCTGTAAGGCTAAAGCCTGATTTTCTGTTTCGCTCCAGCTGGACCAATACTCTAATTCCGCCTCCAGTTCGTTGTCTCCAGTTTTTTCTGTGTCTGCTTTTCCTCCCCCACAAGCAACCAGAGAGGTTGTCATTGCTAATGCCAACAATGATACTAATAATTTTTTCATGCGGGTCTCCTTCCTGTCATTTGGACATCTTCCTTCTTTAGATTTTCTTTGTTGATTTTTATTTATAACCTCTATCTTTAGCTTGATTATATAGCATAAATTGAATCGTGTCAATTATATTTTTATGCTTTTAATTAAAAATTAGTTTAAATCCACGTAAAATCAATGCGCTTTTTCATTTTTAAGGACAAAACTTCCGTTAATTAGTTATATTCTTTGAACGTTTCAATTTAATTTTATTCAAATTATATCCACATCATAAATAGGCATTTAATATCATTTTTTAAAAATGGACTCTAATCTTAACATCGGTCTAATAATATGTGCAAAGCGAAAATTTCACTTTCTTCATAGAGGCTCACTTCATCTGTAGTTAAAAAGTCATTGCAGGTACTCGATATGAAAACTAAGCGAATTATGTATTCTTGAATCAAAATCAGCCAATGACATTCTTCAGGTTATCGAATTATAGAATTTCTCAAAAAGAAATTCTAAAAATCGCACTGTCTGTACGGAAAATATGGACTATGGCCAAAAGGTAACTTTTATATTTATTGAAACAGATAACTACTTTCATTAACCATGTCTGTCGTTCTGAATCTAAAACTATATATGTCAGTGAAAAATTTATTTATCAATGTAGGAAGTATAATGAGTACTCTTGCAAGAAAAAATGCCTCAAAGAGAACACAGGAGAATCCCGACAGAAGATTCTTTTAGAGAGTCGAAATAAAATAGAAAGTATTTCGTTTTTTTATAGAATGCAAAAAGGAGCTATCACTTCACGATTTATCAATCGTTAAAGCGACAGCCCCATTTATATAATATGGAAAGAATACTCTATAATTTAACAGGAAATTATATATGTCTTTTTAACTATCTTTTTATATCTTCTCAAATGTCCGCAAAGCCTTATTTTATCGGCTCTACGGGCATTTTGCTTTTGTGGTAAACCTCACATATCTAGGTCTATCTTCTTATATTTTCGCTATCAATCGTGGTTAAAATCGTGGTAAATACTTCTATGCAATTAGACGCTGAACCTCTGATTTTGCGGTATCTATGGACGCATGAGCGTACCAGTTCATTGTGATACT
>OAWA01000650.1_pt1 | contig 22375 bp, 18 predicted proteins | sample 1516971 | NCBI WGS metagenome assembly OAWA01 (sample SAMEA2580097, study PRJEB22360) | human gut metagenome | biome: human gut; feature: human-associated habitat; material: faeces | place: Denmark | collected 2008/2010
GGCAAGCGTCACAGCACGCCCTGGGCAACCATGGCGTTGGCGACCTTGACGAAGCCGGCGGCGTTGGCGCCGAGCATCAGGTCACCCTCGTGGCCGTACTCCTTGGCGGCGGCCAGGGAGTCGGCGACGATGGTCTCCATGATGTTCTTGAGCTTGGCGTCGACCTCTTCGAAGGACCACGACAGACGGTAGCTGTTCTGGCTCATCTCCAGACCGGAAACGGCGACGCCACCGGCGTTCGCCGCCTTGGCGGGGCCGTACAGCAGACCGTTCTTCTGGTAGACCTCGATGGCCTCCGGGGTGGACGGCATGTTCGCGCCTTCGACGACGACCTTGCAGCCGTTCTTCACCAGAGCTTCGGCGGACTCGCCGTTGACTTCGTTCTGGGTGGCGCACGGCAACGCGATGTCACACGGCACGGTCCACACGCCGGAGCAACCCTCGTGATACTCGGCGGACGGCACGCGCTCGGCGTACTCCTTGATGCGGCCGCGCTCGACTTCCTTGATCTGTTTGACCACGGCCACGTCGATGCCGTTCGGATCGTAGACATAGCCGTTGGAGTCGGAGACGGTGACGACCTTGGCGCCCAGCTCCTCAGCCTTCTGCACGGCGTAGATCGCCACGTTGCCGGAGCCGGAGACCACGACGGTCTTGCCCTCGAAGGAGTCGTTCTTCAGCACGCGCAGGGCTTCCTGGGTGTAGTAGCACACGCCGTAGCCGGTGGCCTCGGTGCGGGCGAGCGAGCCGCCGAACTCCAGACCCTTGCCGGTCAGGACGCCGGAGTACTCGTCGCGGATGCGCTTGTACTGGCCGAACAGGTAGCCGATCTCGCGGCCACCCACGTTGATGTCGCCGGCGGGAACGTCGGTGAACTGGCCGATGTGGCGGCACAGCTCGGTCATGAACGCCTGGCAGAAACGCATCACTTCAGCGTCGGAACGGCCCTTCGGGTTGAAGTCGGAGCCGCCCTTGCCGCCGCCCATGGGCAGCGTGGTCAGAGAGTTCTTGAGGATCTGCTCGAAGCCGAGGAACTTGATGACGCCCTCGTTGACGGTCGGGTGGAAGCGCAGGCCGCCCTTGTACGGTCCGATGGCGGAGTTGAACTGCACGCGGTAACCACGGTTCACCTGCACCTTGCCCTCATCATCGGTCCAGGCCACGCGGAACTTCACCACGCGCTCCGGCTCGACGATGCGCTCCAGCACGCCTGCCTTCTCGTACTCCGGGTGCTTCTCGACTACCGGCTGGATGGTCTCGAACACCTCGCGTACAGCCTGAAGGAACTCCGGCTGGTCGCCGTCGCGCTGTTCGACCTGAGCGTAGACGCGCTTCACATACTCGTCAGTGAGCATAATTCTCCCCTTAATGGTTGGGTTATCAATAAGACGGTTTTATTGTAGGTGCGGTGTCAAGGGGCGACAAGAAATTGCTCAGGATGTGGCGCGGATGTGCGCGTCAGCTGAGCTGCAGCGTTTCGGCGACTTCGTCGACGATGCGGTGCATGGCCTGGCGCGCGTTGTCCGGACTGCTCTGCCAGATCGCTTGGGCGACGGCGTCGTGTGCGTCGAGGGCTTCCCAGCTTGGGCTTTTGCGGGTACATGTGCAGTTCGACGCGTCCGGAGAGCACGGTGGTGATGATGGTGGATAGGGAAGCGAACATCTCGTTGCCGCTGTTGCGCAAGATCAGCGAGTGGAATTCGATGTCGAGCTTGTGGAATTCGTCGGGCCTGCCGTTCTCGCCGGTGTGCCGGAGCTCCGCTGCGAGCAGGGGGAGCCGCGATTTCACGTCGATCGGCGCGTATCGGGCGGCCGAGGTCGCTGCGGCCGGCTCGATGGCGAGGCGCAGTTCGGTGAGGGTGCGCAGCTGCTCCTTACGGTGTGTGGAGTGCAGCTTCCAATGGATGACCTGGGTGCTGAGCGCGTCCCACTCCTCGACCGGTTGGGAGACGAGCCCGATGCGTCGATGGACGGTGACGACTTTGGCTGTTTCGAGGCTTTTCGCGACTTCGCGTGCCACGGTTCGCGAGACGTCGAACCGGCGCTGGAACTCGGCGTCCCCACGACGGCCACCGCGGCGGCGCTTTACTCCCGGCAGGCTTCGCGCGGCGGCGCCGACGACATCCTGCGTGTGGTCTCCACGATGCGCGCCCAATTCGGCGGCCACGTGACCCGTGCCTGAAGCGGGGCGGCCGCGGAATGCCACGAGAATGATGCGATAGTCTGGGAGGTGACGATGCGCGGGTTGCAATCCGCGCATCCGGGCGCGGACACGAGCCTGCGCCCGCGAATCCTCTCACCATAGGAGGCGTCATGATCGATGGTTTCAAGAAGTTCATTTCCCGCGGCAATATGATTGACATGGCGGGCGGCGTCGTCATGGGGGGGGGGGGCACCCCCTCACTTTCCGCGATCGTCAACCATCTCATCAATCCGCTGATCGCCATGATCTTCGGCAAGCCGAACATGGACGGTCTGCTTGCGTTCACGTTCAACGGGGCGACCGTGTCGGTCGGTGCGATTCTGGGCGCATTGCTCAATTTCCTCATCATCGCCGTCGCCGTCTACTTCTTCATCCTGGTGCCGATCAACAAGTTCCGTGACATGTCCGATGCGTTGCTGGCGAAGGCGAAGCTCAAGGAAAGTGAGGCCGAGGACGCCGACGAAGGCAAGGAACCCGAGCCCACCGCCGAGCAGCAGACAATCGCGCTGCTCACCGAAATCCGCGACCAACTGGCCAAAGCCTAACCAGAACTCGCACCACCGCTGTCGGGGCTATCGGCGAGCCGACTGGGCGCCGGCAATCGCATGCTCCTAGTCGGCGAACTCGCTGTTTTCCGGGGATAATGCGTCACGCTGCGCGGGTACCGTCACCGTGTGCGGGGGCGCACAGCGTGACGGCATTCCGGAACCATTGCAATCACTGGGTTCTTGAAGAATGCGTCACGCTGTGCGGGCGCGCACGGTGACGGTACCCGCACAGCGTGACGCTCTGATGTCGCGAATCGCACCTGATTCCGTTCTCATAGGCGGCGTGCACTTAGGGACGCAACAACGGGTTATGCGCCCCGCGGCCAGGGGTGGCCGACCATGCGACCTTCGACCGCGGGGCACGCGCTCCGTCAGCTCCGCTTACGACGGAATGTGGCGATGAGACCGCCTCCGATGGCGAGCATTGCGGTACAGGTCAGCGCGACCAGGACGCTGGCACCAGTATGCGACAACTTTGTTTTGCCGTTGTCTGCCTGTTGCCCATTTGTCTTGTCATCCGGCTTCTGGTGGGCTGCTTGATCCGTCTCCTCGTCTGGTGCCGGCTTGGGTGCAGGTTCCGGCGTGGGCTCAGGGCCCGGCGAGGGATCAGGCTCAGGCTCCGGAGTCTCCCCACCTTCCTTCGCCTGCACGACGACCATAAAGGTCTTGGAGGTAGTGGCTCCCTGACTGTCGGTGACGGTGATAGTGACGTGATAGGTTCCCGGAGTATCGGGATTCACATCATCGGCGGTCACATTCGCCGCAGCGAGCGGCATGTCGCCATCCTCCGCGTCGTGCGCGGTCACGCCGTCAAGCGGATCAAAAGCGTCACCGACCGTAATGGTCCGGTCACTGGCGGTGATGACGGGTGCCGCGTTGATCGTTCCGGCAGCACGCGGCCGAATCTTCAGCGTCGTCAACGAATGCGGCGTGACGGTGACCGTCGGCGTCGCCGCATCGAACGTGACGCTGCTGTCAACGGGAGTCACATTATCTTGGTTTTCCAACGTGTTCTCTGCGTTGATTGCTGCGTCCATGGTCTGCACATCCGCGACTCGGCCAGACAGATCCTGCCCGAAATTCAATTTCAGCGTGCGGCCGAGCGCGCGATCCAGATTGACGATGATCACGCGCAGATTGCCATCATCATCCTTGGAAACCAAAGCAGACAGAGATGTTGCGCCATTGCCCAACGTGGGCGTCGAGCCGAGCGTCGAAGTCAGCACGCTGTCGCCGATGCCATTGCCGAGCATCTGCAGGGCATACGCGCTCGGCGTCAGGAAGAACCCAAACCGCCCCTCGCCCGTCACCGTGCTTGCGCCGTCTTCCGGCACGGCCTGAATAACCGCCTGCTGGGTCGGGCCGAGCGAGTCGGCGCCGCTACTGTACCAGTCGATCAGGCAGTGCTTCTGAATATAGGGGCTGCCAAGCCGAACATATTCCAGCGCGACCTTGGCGATGTACAGCGCGTGCGATTGCGACCGGACCAGCGCGCTGGTATCGCGGAAAATGCCGTATTCGCTGATGACCGGCACCTTGCCTGCCGGCATGAGTCTCACATACTCCTTGACGCGGTTGACGCCCGCCGTCTCGGCCTTCTTCATCGCGTCGTCGTACCATGCGCCCGCGGTGGCTCCCGTGGGGGTGCCGGAATAAGGGTGGATGGTCATGCCGTCGTACCACTGGTTCGCGTTCAGGTTCGCCATGCGGGTGATGAACCCTGTGGACTCGTAGCTGGTGTACACGTTCGCCGTGTGCCGTGTGCCGTCCGTGCGCTGTTCGGCCGTGTTGATCTGGTCGGTGGTGTTCTTGATGGCCTTCGATATCTTGACGAACCCGTCGCGGTCAACGGTGTAGCTGACATAAACCTGCTGTCCTTTGGCCGGAATCGCACCATGCACGCCGTCTCCGAACCTCAGCGCGCCCGTGCTGTAATCGACCTGCACGACTTTGTCGCCGGCACCGGCGGTCTCCAAGTCGTCCACGATGCGCCACTGTTCGTTCGACTGGTCGTTGCCGACCCATACGCTGACGCTGCCCTTGTTGACGGCCACGAACGACGGGTCGTCGACGATCGCGCCATTGTCGCCGTTCATTTTCGGGTTGACGTTGGCGTAGCGCATGTAACGGGTCAGACCGGCCTTGCCGTCGCTGACCGACGCTGCCTTGTTCCAATCCTCCAGGCTCACGGCGTACTGCTTGGTGAAGCTCGCTGTGCCGCCCTCCGTGTACGCCTGCTCGCTGCCGCCGCTCACCGCGGTGGTCCAGTAGCCCTGCGAGGCGGTGCCGTCGGAGTTGGCCCACGCCTGGTTCATTTCGTTGCCGATTTCGAAATAGCGCACGTTGTACGGCTGCGGGTGTCCGTTGTCTGCGCGCACCTTCGCCCAGTCGATGCCGCCGTTGGGATTGGTGCCGACCTGCGCGTTCAGATATTCGATCAGATCCGCCGCGTCCTGTGCGTTGCCGCGGCCGAGGCTGTACACATAGACGATTTCTGAATCGACCTTGTCCGCGAACGTCGCGATTTCACCGATGCCGAAATTCGGTTCGATGCCGCCTTGGCCGGGGTTGTTGTAGAAGCCGTGCACCTGCTTGAGCCGTTGGGCGCGCGGACCGATGGTGGTCTTCCAGTTGAACAGGTTGGAAATCGTGCCTCCGGGGTAGCGAATCGAGCCGAATCCGACCTGCTTGTACAGTGCGGTGAAGTCGTCTTTCACACGCATCGTATCGGGGTCGAAACTGCCGTACCCGTTGAAGGCGTACCGATGATTGACGCCGAAGATGGAAGCGCTGTCGACCGTGCGCTCCACGGTGCTGGGGTCGGCCGTGAGCGTGATCGGTACATGCGCCTGATACGCGGTGATGGCCGTCTGGAGCGCCGTGCCCGCGGCATTCATCGCCGTCATCCGCGCGACGGCGCTGCCGGAGGTGTTGTTCATGGCGTTGACCGCGTTGCGTTTTGCCGTGGCGAGTGCTTGCGCCTGCGCCGACGCGGCGTCGACCTCTCCCGCGGCCAGCAGCGCGTCGGCCTGCGAGACCAGTGTGCCGAGTTGTTTTCTGGCAAGGGCCGTGCCCTGCTCGGCGTAAATCGCAGCTGCCTGGTCGTCGGTGAGCGTGGCATCATATACGCGGATGTCGTCCACGTCGCCCTTCATCGAATGCGGGTCCATGGTGCCGATGTTCTTGTGCGAGCCGACCAGCAGCGCGGTGACGGCGTTGACGGCCGAGGTTCCCATGTTCTTTTCGCTGTCGAGCGCGCCGTTGACATAGAACTTGACCTTGTGGCTCGTCTGGTCGAAGGAAACGGCGATATGCTGCCATCCGCCGCGTGCCACCGTATTGTTGCTGAGAACGTCGGTCGCGTTGACATACGTGTGGTACTGGTTGGACGGGCGCAGCGTAAGCAGGGAGCGGCCGGCGCCATCCTGCTGCAACAGCACCGCAGGCTTGTCGCCTGTCGGGTCGAGCGCCGTATCGTACCGGTACCACATCGCGAATGACGCGTTGCCGGCTCCGGTGTTGACGTACTGGTTGATTTTCATGTAGCTGGACGCGCCCGCACCGAAGTGCAGTACGTTGCCGAATACGCCGGCGGGGTCGGCGATGATGGAGATGTCGTCGCCGATGAGTTGGGCCGTTGCGCTGCTGGAGCCGCCGTTGTTGGCCGCTTCGCGGTCGCCGGCCGCGGTGTTCTCGAAGTTCCATGCGCCTCGAAGGTTTGCGGACGCGGTGGTTGCTGGTGCGGTGGCGTCGGCGTCGGCCGCATAGGCTGCGGCTCCCGGCGACAGCGCCATCGCTGCTGTGGCGATGGCCGCCATGATTGAGCGCCAGGGTTTGCCGCTCCGACGGTGTGATGTGATATGCGTCATTACATGCTCTCTGCTTCTGTTTCGGGGATCACTGCCATGTGATCGTTGGGGTGAGCCTTGCCTCTGTGTGAAGGTCTGTTCAATTCTATCAATGCGATTCCGTGACGCAAGTAATGGCGGGGCGCTGAACCGGTGAGAGCCGGCTCTGTGCCATCCGCGTGCCATTAGCCCTGACGATTTTGGCTGATTCGAGATGGAAACGAGCAGAAAGTGCAAATAGAAAAACCCTCAGAATCAGCTTGATTCTAAGGGTTCTGAGAGTGGAGCTAGCCGGGTTCGAACCGGCGACCCTCTGCTTGCAAAGCAGATGCGCTACCAGCTGCGCTATAGCCCCGTGATTCCGCCGTTGCGGCGTTGTCAGTGAGAAAAAAAGAGCGGCTGAAGTAGCCGCTGCAATTTTTCTGTGGGCCCGGGAGGACTTGAACCTCCGACCTCATCCTTATCAGGGATGCGCTCTAACCACCTGAGCTACGGGCCCGATCCATACGCTTCAAAAGCGCACGATGAACCAGAATACCAGAATTGCCGTATGTGTCAAATCCAGTCGGTTTTTGTGGCTTTCGGCGTGTCGTTCTCGTCGTTGTGTGTTTTCACATGGCTTCCTGCGCCGACAATCGCGGGTGCGCCGATAAGGGACATGGGTTACTGTAGGTGATGGCTATGGTGATGTCTGGCGCATCGGCGGCCAGACCGACTTCCTTCGACGAAAGGGTGTACAGTGCAGTATCGATACTGTTGTGGCGATGAAGACATGTCATTCGATCTCATTCCGGAACCGCAATCCGTGACATTGAACGGGGATGCCGCCGATTCGGATGATGCCGGAGCTCCGGTACCCGTCGCGTTGCCGCTCGTAGGCCGCATCTCGGAAGATCGCGACATCGATGACATCGCCGGCGTTTTCCCGACCCAGCTTGCCGATGATATTGAAGCGGCGACAGGCCTGCGCTGGGACATCGCCAGCGATGTCATGGTGGCCGGACTGCCCGCGCCAAATGCCGCGACTGCGCACCCGGTTCCGCCACACGCTTCATGCTGGAAGTCGTTTATCACATTGAGACTCGACCCCTCATCCCTGGAGCCGCAGGAATACCGCCTGACCATCGCATGCTCTGGCATAGACGTCGTCGGCGGCGATACGGAAGGCGTGCGCAACGGCGTGCAGACCCTTCGCCAGATCATCCGTCAGTGCGCACCGGCGCTGCCTCGACTCGTCATCGCGGACAAACCGGCGTACAAGGTCCGCGGCTACTATCTCGACGCCACGCGCGGCCGCGTCCCCACGCTCGACTGGCTGAAAACATGGGCCGACCGGCTGTGCCTGTACAAGTACAACCAGCTTCAGCTATACATCGAGCACACGTTCATGTTCGACGATCTGAGCGAGACTTGGCGCGGCACCAGCCCGCTCAAGCCCGCCGACATCATCGCGTTCGACGAATACTGCGCGCGGCTCGGCATCGAGCTGGTGCCGTCGGTCTCGACTTTCGGACACCAGTACATGGCGATGCGCACGCGCGAGCTGCGCCACCTCGGCGAGTTTCCCGAGGACGCCGACCGTCGGTACGGTTTCGTGGAGCGGCAGCGTCACCACACGCTCAACATCACCGAACCGGAGTCCCTCGCGTTCTCGTTCAAGCTGATCGATGCTTACATGCAGCTGTTCCGCACACGCAAGTTCAACATCTGCGGCGATGAGACGTTCGACTTGGGTCGCGGCCGTTCCAAGCCCGAAGCCGAACGCCGCGGCGTGGCCGCGATGTACGCCGACTTCGTATCGCAGCTGTGCCGTCACTTGTCTGAGCGTGGCCGCGAGCCGATGTTCTGGGGTGACATCGCTGTGGAGATGCCGCAGATTCTCGGCCTGTTGCCGGATAACGTCACGCTGCTCAACTGGCTGTACGCGCCGGGCATCGGCGAAGACAAGGTACGCCTCGTCGCGCAGGCCGGGGCCCCGCAGTACGTGTGCTCGGCGGTGTGGTGCTGGAATGCGCTGCTGCCGCGCCTCGACGACTCGTGGAACAACATCTCCCGACTCGCGCGCTACGGCGTGAAGTACGGTGCGGTCGGGTACCTGGTGACCGACTGGGGTGATTACGGGCATGTCAACGACCCGCGCATGGCGGTTTCCGGCATGATATTCGGCGCGCAGTGCGCGTGGAATCCGATGGCTCATATCCAGGGTGAGGCCGGGTGCGGCGACGGCGAAGAAGGCTCTGCTGCCGGTTATGCCGATGCCGCCGCCGATGTCGTCCGCGAGAACAAGGCCGCCGCGGACGGGGATTCCCCGGCGCCGCTCCCGTCGAGCTCGGAAAGCGACGATTACACCGGTGGCGCGGCCGACGCGATTGCGGGCGCGCCGGCCGGCGGCGATGGGTCGTGTGCCGAGATGTGCCGTCGCGTGGCCGAGGTCGAATACGGCGACCGTTCGGGCGGCATAGTCGAGGCACTGCGAGATGCCGCCTGTCGTGTGGCGTTCGGCTGGGATGACATGGTCTGGTACTGCGAGCTGGATGAAGGCGACGGACGGATGAATCGCGATGCCGCATCGGCGATGCATCTCGGCGTGCATGGGTTCAGCGGGGAATACGGGCGGGAGTGGGAGGCCCGACTGCTGGGCAGTACCGATCTTGATGAGGCTCGGCGCACGATGCTGCAAGGGCTGTCGCCGCATATCGTCCGCGCGGCCGAGGCGAACGAGGCGCTGCTGTGCGACGCCATGCGACTCGGCGCCGCCGCCGGTCGCGCATCGCGTTTGGGTGCGGCTCGGCGTGATGTGCCGGCGATGCTGGCCGCCATCGAGGGGCAGCGCTGGTTCAACTTGGTCGGCTTGTGCCTTGCGCGGCGGCATGACGTCATCACGGTCGATGCCGGCGATATCGCCCGCGCGTCGGCCGGATTGATCGAACCGGACGCAGGCTCTTCCGCAGGGCCGCAAGCCGTGCAGTATGTCTCGATTCGAGTGGCACGTGGTCTGGAGCGCTGGTTCGAGACCTACTGCGACTTGTGGCGTTCTGTCAGCGCGGAATCGGAATTGGCCCGCATCGCCTCCATCGTGTGGCGCTGTGCCGACGCCCTGCGTTCATAAACCCAAGCGCACATCAGAGGCGGGGCGTCGCGCGGTAGTGGCATGAGCCGGTCGTTGTTGCCGTGCCGGCGCTCGCTGGCTGAGACGGCGCGAACATGCGATCCATGCCGGGTCTCATATGTGAGATCCGGCATTTCGTTGTGCCGCAAGGCATCGTCGCCTCGTGCAGTGGCGTTTTTCAGGTCCTGACAGGCGAGCTTGCCGGGTATCTGCGCTTCAAGGGGGTGATTTTCGGTCGCCGGAACATCTATCTGCATTTCAAGGGGTTGCGGCACAGAGGCATCCGAGGTATATGAGCCATTCACTTATTGGAATGACGCGGTTCTAGCAGTGTTCCTACTTGGTCACCAACCCCTTGAAACGTAGATAGATGTTCGGGAAGTCGAAATCACCCCCTCGAAATGCAGATAGCCGTGTAATCCACGCCTTTCGCGCAATATTCGTGCCGCTCAGGGCACCGACATCGAGTTTTTCAGCTCTCGTCGTCGGGCAGCGCCATGTCGCTGGAGCCGAATCGCGGCCCGCTGGTCGATTCGCGCTGCATTAGCTGCGGCGGATACGCGGTGTGCGCCGGAAGCCAGTGTTTGCTGCTGGCACTGACGCTGATGAGTCGCAGCGCTTCATGGGCGATGAGCCGGCATGGCGGGAGAATCGACGAGAGCGGCGGGTCGGCGATGGCCGCCGCGGGGGAGTCGCCCGACCCAATGACCTTGACCTCGTCCGGCACGCGGATTCCCAGTTGGTTCAGCGCCATCAGCGCTCCGATCGCCACATCGTCGGTGGCGCAGATGAGCGCGTTCGGGCGGTTGCCCTTGTCCCCGAACAGTCTCATAACGTCGTGATACCCGCGCTTCGCGGAATTGTCGCCGAACGTGGTCCAACCCGGTTCGGTCATCAGGTTCATGACCCTCGTTGACGTCTGCAACGTGGCGAACAGCTCGGCGGCGCTGGCGGAGTTGACGTTGCCGCTGAGGAATGCGATGGAGTTGGCGTTGTACTCTGCAAGGTGCGAAAGCATCAGCTTCATGGAGGCGCTTTCGTCGACGCCAACCCAGTTCACGTGGAAGGACGTGGAGTGGCCGAACGCCTGAACCAGCGAGGTCATGCCGACGTGGTCATCCAGGAACGCTGCGGTGTTGGCGTCTTGCGGCGGCATGACCACCAGCCCGTCGACCCGGCGGGCGAGCATGGCTTCGATGCGTTCCGTCTGGGTTCGCTGGTCGTCGCCGAGGCCTAGCAGCAGCTGGCGTCCCGAGCGGTTGACTTCGGGCTCCAACTCCGCGAGCAGTCGGGCTGCCAGAGGGTCGGTCGGGCCGGGCATGATGAGGCCGATGGTATTGGTCGTGTCGCTGCGCAGTGCGCTGGCGGCGGAGTTGGCCTGATAGTTGAGCTGTTCCGCCGCGTCCCGCACGCGTTTCGCGATGTTGTCGTCTTTGGTGCGGCGCCCTGAAAGAACGCGGGAGACAGTGGCTTTGGATACGCGCGCCAATGCGGCGACGTCGGTGATGGAACTCGTTGAGCTCATCGTTCATCACCTCGGATTGTCTGCTTCGATTACTTCTGCCGGGCACCGCGTCGCTGCCCGTTGTATATAGGATACATGAACGCACATTGCGCTCATTGGTCGCCGCGATGCCGTATGGGCGTGATTATTGCCAATGTTTCCAGTGGACAGACGTAATGGTTTCTGTATAGATCATACCATTTCATTACAAAATTGAGAAATCGGTTTCCGGGTTTACTAAGCGGATTTTAGGGTGTATAGTGACGGATGAAAGAAACGATTTGCTCGCGATGGTGTCAGCAAATCACCAACCCATCCAGCGGTGGATGGCTCAGCACGGAGGAGATGCTATGGTCGCCGATATTGACGGGTTCCTGCCGGACAGCGCGTTTCTGCTCGACGTTCCCGCCACCGATTGGAAAGATGCCATCCGGCTTGCCGGCAAAGGACTGGTGGCGGCTGGTTTCACCACCGACGCGTATACGGATCAGATGATCGAGACGGTCGAGAAAATGGGCCCGTACATCGTCATCGCCCCGGGTCTCGCGCTCGCGCACTCCCGCCCGTCCGAGGCCGTGCTGAAGACCGGCCTGAGCTGGGTGCGCCTGTCCACGCCGGTGAAGTTCGGCAACAAGGCCAACGACCCGGTATCGCTGGTCATCGGTCTGGCCGGTCATGACGAGAACGAGCACATCACCGTGATGTCCGCCATCGCCTCGGCCCTGATCAATCCCAAGAAGACCGCGGCGCTCGCCACGGCCCCCACGCCGGAAGCCATCCGCGACATCCTGCATCAATAGCAGGGCGGCGCAACCCGAGCCGGGCCGCCGGCGAGCGGCACACCCACACTTCCATAACTGAATCCAATAACTGAAACCCAATGGCTGCGCGGCAGTCATTCCAACGAAAGAAACGAGGGAATCATGAACATCCTCTGCGTATGCGGCAACGGCATCGGCACATCGGTGCTGTTGAAGGTCAATGTCGAATCGGTCGCGGCCGACCTTGGCGTCGATGTCAATGTCACCACCTCCGATGCGGGCAGCGCCAAGGGCACCGCCAACATGAACGATCTGGTGCTCACCTCCGCCGAGCTCGCGCCCGAGCTGGAAGGCACCACCACGCCCGTCGAAGTCATCACGAACTTCATGGACACCGACGAGATTAAGTCGGTGCTGGAGAAGTACGCCGACTGAGACGCGCCCCGTTACGGCCGGCGTGAGATGCCGGCCAGAAACCATAACAAGAAAAGAAGGAATCCATGAACGTTGTCGTTCAAGTGCTGAATTTCATCAGCCAGGAAATACTGAATGTGCCGGCGTATCTGATTGGCATCATCGCGGCCATCGGCCTGATCGCACTGAAGCGCAGCGCCGGGCAGGTCGTGTCGGGCGCCCTGAAGGCGGCCATGGGCTACCTGATCCTGGGTGCCGGCGCTACCGTCGTCACCTCGGCTCTGGCCCCGTTCGGCGACCTGGTGCTCAAGTCCACCGGCGCGCACGGCGTCGTGCCCACCAATGAGGTCATCACCGCGCAGGCGTCCAGCCAGTACGGCGCCTCCTCGGCGTACATCATCGTGCTCAGCTTCATCGTGATGCTGCTGCTCGCGCGGTTCACCCCGCTGAAATACATCTTCCTGACCGGCCACCACATGGTGTTCATGTCCACCATGCTGGCCGTGGTGCTGTCCGTGGGATTCGGCACGGACCACCAGCTGCTCATCGTGATCATCGGCGCCATCCTCATGGGCGTGATCATGGTGGTCATGCCGGCGTTCGCGCAGCCGTTCATGAACAGGGTGACCGGTAGCGACAAGCTGTCGATCGGCCACTTCAACACCCTCGGCTACATTGTCTCCGGTGCTGTCGGCGCCGGCGTGGGCAAGAAGTCGAAGTCCACTGAAGACATCAACTTCCCGAAGGGCCTGAGCTTCCTGCGTGACTCCATGGTCTCCACCACGCTGCTCATGGTCGTGCTGTACCTGGTCTTCTCCGTGTGGGCCGCCATTGTGCTGCCGGCCAAGGAAGCGTTCAAGATCTTCTCCACCAACCCCGACAACTACGGTTCGTTCTTCATGGCCGCGTTCGCGCAGGCCCTGCAGTTCGGCATCGGCGTGAGCATCATCCTCTACGGTGTTCGTATCATCCTCGGTGAACTCGTCCCCGCCTTCCAGGGCATTGCGAACAAGGTCGTGCCCGGCGCCCGCCCGGCGCTGGACATCCCGATCGTGTTCCCGTACGGTGCCAATGCTTCGCTGATCGGCTTCCTCGGCTCCTTCGTCGGTGGCCTGGTGGCTCTGGCGATCATCGCCGTGTGGCTCGGCCCGGTCTGGGGCGTCGCGCTGATCCTGCCCGGCATGGTGCCTCACTTCTTCGATGGTGGTGGTGCTGGTGTGTTCGGCAACGCCACGGGTGGTCGTATCGGTGCCATTGTCGGCTCGTTCATCAACGGCCTGCTGATTACCTTCCTGCCGGCCGCGCTGATGACCGTGATGGGAAGCTTCGGTCTGGCCAACTCCACCTTCGGTGACGCCGACTTCTGCTGGTTCGGTACGATTACCGGCAACATGGCTCACCTCGGTCCTGTCGGTGGCGCCATCTGCCTGCTGATCTTTGCCGCGGTGCTCTTCGTCGCCGCGTGGATCTGGCAGGTCAAGGTCGTCAACACCGGCTGGACTCCGGGTGCCAAGCACGCCGAGTACATCGAGCAGGTGAAGGCCGAGGAGAAGGCCGCCAAGGCCGCTGCTCGCGCCGCCAAGAAGGCCGCTGCGGAAGCGTGATACTGTTCCGCCGCCGCTGAGCGATTATGCGGGAGCGTGAGGGTGCGAGTGCCCTCGCGCTCCCGTTTTTGTGTGTGGGAAGGTGTGAGATCGCGGGTGGTTTCGCGGAGTGCGCAGTATTGTGCTCCCGCTAGCGGGAGCTGTTGAGCGCAGCGAGACTGAGGGTGGTTCTGTGCAGTGGCTGGTCAGACCACCCCCAGTCGCTGCGCGGCGGCCCCCGCCAGCGGGGCGTTGTATTCCTTGCCTCATGCTGACTGGGGACAGCGTCTGCGACAATGGCTCGTATGCCATTGCCCAATCAGCGTCGTCATGCCCGAGAAGCACCCGCGTCCGCCTCAGCCGCCGCCGCGTCGACCGTGCTTGAGGTGGACGGCCTGCAATTGCATGTGACGCGCAAGCGCATCAAGAACCTCTATCTGCGTATCAAGCCGCCTCTGGGAACCGTCGAGGTGTCGGCGCCGATGCGCATGAGCCAGCGTCAGATCATTGGTTTCGCTCATGAACGGCACTCGTGGATCGTGCAACAGCAGCGGCGTATGGCCGAGGCCCGACGGATGTCATTGCGGCAGGCCGAGACGTTGACGCCCCTCCCCAGCGTGCATGACCCTGATGGAGGGCATGCCGGTGTCGATGGCCGCCGGGGCGGCGATCAGCCGCAGCTCCCCATGTTCGACCGTTCGGCCATGTGGACCGATGAGCGCAAACATGCCGCCGCGGCCGCGATCGATGCCGCGCTTCCGGGGCTGTTGCGCAAGTGGGCGCCCATCGTCGGGCGTTCGCCGAGCCATGTCACCTTGCGGGTCATGACGTCGCGCTGGGGGTCATGCACGCCGAAAACCGGGCGTATCCGGCTGAATCTTCAGCTTGGTCTGATGGAGCCTCGATTTTTGGAGTACGTTCTCGTCCATGAAATGACCCATCTGTGGGCCAATGGTCACGGGGCTGATTTTCAGCGGCGGATGAGCGCTTATCTGCCGAGCTGGCGTGAGCTGCGCCGTGAACTCAACAAGCGCGTACTGCTGTGAAACATATCGTGAAACATGCTGGCCGACATGTCGCGGCAGCAAAACAAATGATGGCGGCGGCTCAGCATTGCCGCTGAACCATCGCCATCATTGATGTGCATCTTTTGCGTCAGACCATGCCGGTGTGCATGGGAGCGGGTATTCACCCGCCATGCACGCTGCCTGCTGTCTGCCGCGATCTATCGCGTCACGCCAGATGCGAACGCATGAACCACTGGAACTTCTCAAGCTCCTGCACGTGGTCCTGGATGATGTTGGAGCTGATCACGTCCAGCTCGTCCAGCTCGGCGATGGCCTTGCGGTCATCGGCGATGAACGCGTCGTAATACTCGATCAGGGTCTCAAGGTACTTCTCGGTGCCGGCGCGACCGTCGACGTCGAACGGCTTCCAGGTGCGGTTGCGGGTGATGGCATCGGCGCGGCCGTCAGGCGTTCCGCCCAGCGTGGCGATGCGTTCGGCGGTCTCATCGGCCTGCGCGAGCACTGCCTCGACCTCAGGGTCGAGCATCTCGTGCACGGCGATGAAGTTCGGCCCGGTCACGTTCCAGTGAGCGTGCTTCAGGACCAGCGCGGCCTCCTGCTCCTGGCTCAGTCGGTTCTGCAGAATGGCAATGGCCTTCTCGGAGGCGGCTTCGTCCAGTCCCGGCACAACGAATGCAAGTGTCATATTCGTTCCTTCCTTCTGGGATATCAGTCACCCTCCAGTTTATCGATGAAGCCTGCGCGATGTGTCAGCTGCCAGCATAGTTATCGCTCACAGTGAGCGACGTAACAGAAACGTAGGCTGATGATCATCAGCGGTACAGGTCGGGTGGAATCAGTGTGCCACACCAGGCTGATTTCGGGCCGTTTTTACGCTGGTGTGGCACGGACTGGGCTGAGAGATGGGACATGCGGCGGTGCGATTGGGCAAGGCATGTGCAGCGGGGCAACACGAAACACGGCAGACGGCGTGACTGGACGTAGCTGCACATTCAGCAGGTACAATACGGCAGGTCAATTCGCGTCAGTCAGTGCGGTCAGTCGCCACTCGCCGTCATCCGCGTCGGTGCCGGCGGACACACTGGAGTAAACAGCCGGGACCCCGCGGCGAAAAGGAGCGTGCAGATATGGTCGATTCGCGTCGCGATGTGGCTGGCCAGGCCGGCCGGAGCCCCAGCCCATCCGTGCAGGCTACCATGATTGGTCTGATGGCGATTCTGCTGTGGAGTCTGATGACCGGGCTGGTTCGCGTGGTCGCCGATGCGTTCGGCGCGACGCTGGGATCGGCGTTGATATACACCTGTGGCGCGGTGCTGCTGCTGGTTTTTCGCCGGCCGGCACCGTTGCGCAAGTATCCGCGAACGTATCTGATCGTCGGCGGCCTGCTGTTCGTGTTCTATGAGTCGTCGATTTCCTTGTCGATCGGGCTGGCGTCTTCGGCGGCCTCGTCGGTGGAGGTCAGTCTGGTGAACTACCTGTGGCCTACAATGATGGTGTTGCTGGCGGCGGCATTCGTACCGAGCGGCGAGAAGCGTTCGGCGCGGAACGAGGGGATAGGACGGGAACCCGCAGCGCCCAGCGACGCGCAGGCTCAAGATGGCTCGGTCCAGTGCGGCACAAACTGCAGCGCCGGCAAGCCGCCCCGCCATTCTTGTGGCCGCGCGGTGCTCCGCGTATTGCCTGGTGCTGTCGTCGCCACCGCCGGCGTGATACTGGCCTGGGCGCTCGCCGCAGGGCATGTCGCGGCGAATCCACTGCCGTATCTGCTGGCATTTGCGGGCGCGCTCGCATGGTCGATGTATGCGGTGTTCACGCCCGCGCTGTCCAAGGGATTCGACGGTACGTCCGTATTCTTCCCCTTTGTGGCCGTGGCGCTGTGGATCATCCACTTCGCTTCCGGCCAAGGTTGGCCGTCTGCCGCGCCGTCGGTTTGGGGCTACTTGGCTGTGGTGGCGGCCGCGGCGGTCATCGCTGGCGGATACGCCTGCTGGGGCTATGGAATCTTGCACGGCAGCATGAGCACGCTTGCGATGGCCTCTTACGCCACGCCCATGCTGTCCACGGCAGCCAGCGCGGTATTGCTGGGGTTGTCTTTGACGTTGCCGTTCTGGTGCGGCGCTCTGCTGGTCGCAGCCGGTTCGATCATCAACTGGTGGATTTCCTCGCAGCGCCGATGATCGGCAATGGCCGGCAACCTCCCGCCCGCGCCGCGCTATTCGGCGGAAACCGGCGCGTGGTCAGGGGCGCCGGCCTTGCGCACCTCGATGGTTTCGATACGGCGGCCGTCGACCTTGGTGACGGTCATGTCGTACCCGTCGTCGGAGTGCAGCACATCGCCCTCGGCACCCATCTTGCCGGTGTGTGCGAGGAAATAGCCGGCGACGGTCTCGTACGGGCCGTCCTCCAGTTCGATGCCGGTCAGATCGGCGAAGTCCTCGATGGTCATGCTCGCGTCGATGGTGGCGACGCCGCTCACGAATGCGGGCTGCTCCTTGCGCTCGCCGCCCGGTTCGCTGGGCAGGTCGTATTCGTCGCGGATGTCGCCGACGAGCTCTTCGGTCATGTCCTCCAGCGTCACGATGCCGTCGGTGCCGCCGTACTCGTCGATGACCACGGCCAAGTGGATGCCGCGCTTGCGCAGCAGTTCGAGGCTTGGCAGCAGCTTGGACGTGCCGGGCAGCGAAATGCCTTCTCGCGTCACGTCGGCCACGGTCGTCGCGTTGGGGTCGCGCACGTCCAGCAGGTCGCGCACATGCACGAAGCCGATCACGTCATCGAAATCCCTGCCGGTCACCGGATAGCGGGAGTACGGCATCTCGCGCACGTACGCCGCCGCGTCCTTGATGCTCTGCGAACCGTCGAGGAACACGACATCGGCGCGCGGACGCATGACCTCGGCGACGATGGTCTCGGACGCGTCGAACACGTCGTCGAGGATCGTGCGCTCGTCTTTGCTCAGCGACGTGTTCGTGTTGACGAGCACGCGCAGCTCCTCGTCGGAGACCTCGCTTTCGGTCTCGTTCGGGTCGAAGCCGAGCAGGCGCACGATACCGTTCGTATTCTTGCCGATGAGCCAGATGATCGGCTTGCAGACCTTGGCGAACACGTCGATCGCGGGCACTACGGCGCGGGCGATCTGTTCGGTGCGCTGCATGGCGATGCGCTTCGGCACCATTTCGGAGATGACTATCGAGCAGTACGAGATGATCAGCGTCAGCACGATGGTGGTCAGCGGTGCGGCGATGTTCGCCGGCACGCCCCAGCTTTTCACGACGGGCACGATGAACGGCGAAATCGACGATTCGCCGAACGATGCGGACAGGAAGCCGGAGAGCGTCACGCCGATCTGCACGGTGGACAGGAACTTGTTGGGGTCGCGTGCGATTGCCGCCACACGTGCGCCACGGGCGTCCTCCTGTTCCATTTGATCGATCTGGGATCCGCGCAGGGAGACCAAGGCCAATTCGGTGCCGGAGAAGATGGATCCGAGCACTAGGAATATGAAGATCAGAAGGATGTTTAAACCAAGTGACATGGACTCTACTGTAGGGGGGTGGCACGTCAATTGTCGCAGCGAATCATTCTCAGTAAGAAAGGTGCGAGCCTGCCCACGCCCGAAACGAACATCAAAATCGACAAAGTCCCGAGATGCCGCCCTTTATGGTTTTGTGCGCTTGTGCGCAAATGTGAGAAATCCTCGCACCTTTCTTATTGAGAACCATTCGCTGCGACTTGCCGGCCGGTCACTTGCATCCGCAGGACTGCCTAGTGACGAGTTCGGCGGCGATGAGCTGCACGTCGGGCGTGTGCGCGGGGTCGAGCGCCGCGTTGACCGCGCAACGGGCGAGCTCGGCATCGGTCTGCGCGGAGGAGACGAACATCGCGTTGACGTTGCGCTCGACGAGTTCGTTGATGCGGCGGCGCTCGCCTTGCGGGTCGCCTCGCGACAGGTTGATGATCAGCGCCCGTTCGCGTTTGGATGCAGCGGCTTCGAGCTGGTCGGTGAATTCGGCGAAGTATGGGTTCGAGAAGTCGGGCACGATGACGCCGAGCGTGTGCGTGGTGCCGGTCTTGAGGGCTCGGGCGACGGAGTTGGGGTGGTAGTCGAGCCGCTGCGCCGCGTCGAACACCCGCTGCGCGGTGTCCGGTGAGATTTTCTTGGGACTGCCGTTGAGCACGTAGCTGACGACGGCGGTGGAGACGCCTGCGGGACGCGCCATGTCGAAACGGGTGGCGCGTTGCCGTTGCGGATGCGGCGTCTCGAATGCGTCACGCTGTGCGGGGTGCGTCACTGTGTGCGCCCTTGCAGCGTGACGCATATTGTATAACCATTGGGAAATAAGGGTTTTACTGACGCGTCACTGTGTGCGGGGCCGCACAGCGTGACGCTACCCGCACACAGTGACGCGAAATGCGGCGATAAGTCACGCTCCCGTCAGAAGCTCAGTACCTCGACCTTGCCGGTGGACAGCTGGTAGCGGGCGCCTACGATCATCAGTCGATCATGCGCCAGCGCGTCCTGAATGATTCCGCTGCGCGTGACCAGCTCTTCGATGGTACGCGCCACATGTACGCGTTCGAAGTCCTCGCTCGTATCCAACTCGGCCTCCCGCGCCTGCCATACCGACATGCCGACCGAGCGCAGCACAATCGAATCCGAGCTGGCGATGCGCTCATCCAATTCGGCCATCGCATCAGCGGACTCCAACGAGCTCTCCGGGTCGCTCGTGCTGTCGGCGATCAGCGCGTCAAGTTGTTCGGCGCCCAGCGCCACCGCCCCGCAGCCTTCATGACCCATGACCATGAGCAGGCTGACGTGCAGATGATCCACGGCATATTCCAGCGATGTCAATACCGCGTCGTCGATGATCTGCCCGGCCGTGCGGATCGTGAACAGGTCCCCGAGCCCCGCGTCGAAGATGATTTCCGGCGGAACGCGCGAATCGGAGCATGACAATACCGCCGCGTCGGGGTTCTGCCGGTCGATCAGTGATTCGCGGGTCTGCATGTCCTGCCACGGGTGCTCGCTGTGCCCTTCGGCGAATCGCCGGTTTCCCGCCAGCATGCGGCTAAGCGTCGAGCTCGCGGTGGATTCCTGATCCGGGTCTTCCTCTGCCATGACATCTCCGTTCCGAGTCTCAGGTTCGCGTCGGGTCGGCGTGTATGTGCCTGTATGTGTGAGCATAGCGGAAACCTGTTTGATAAGTATGAAATATCCAAGGAACGTTCATCACCTCTGCTCATAGCGAAACCGCGGATCGGGCGCGGCTGTTTTTACCGGTTTGTGAGCGCAAACTGTGATGATTGTCATGAAGAAACCCTCGTGCGTCCGTATCGGCGAAAGCCGCTTGACGTTACGATGGGGAGACGCAATGACCGGATTGCGTGGAAAGGAACGATGATGACACTGCTTCAGCATGAACTCACTGATTTTACGGTGCAGGCTTTTCAGAACAACGAATTCCATGAGGTGACCAAGGCGGACGTGCTCGGTCACTGGTCGGTGTTCTTCTTCTACCCGGCGGACTTCACATTCGTGTGCCCGACCGAGCTGGAGGATCTCGCTGCCAAGTACGAGGACTTCAAGAAGATCGGCTGCGAGATCTACTCGGTCTCCTGCGACACCCACTTCGTGCACAAGGCTTGGCACGATGCCAACGAAAAGATCGCGAAGATCCAGTACCCGATGCTTGCCGACCCCACCGCACTGCTCGCGAAGGACCTCGACACCTACAACGAGGCCGACGGCGTGGCCGAGCGCGGTGACTTCATCGTGAACCCGGAGGGCAAGGTCGTGGCCTACGAGGTCATCTCCTCCAACGTCGGCCGTAACGCCGACGAGCTGCTGCGCCGCGTGCAGGCCTCGCAGTTCGTCTACGAGCACGGCGACCAGGTGTGCCCGGCCAAGTGGACCCCCGGCGAGGAGACCATCGAGCCGAGCCTCGACCTCGTCGGTCTCCTCTGATTTCCCGCCTCACTGACGGGCTGAGTTGTCAAGCAAACAGCAGAGCTGTTTGTAGGCGAAGGCGAGCCGACAGGCAAGCACAACAGGCTGCGGCTGGAGGCCGTCCCTGATCGCAGGGGCTGGAGGGCTGTCGGTAGCGGTCAGAGTTGGCTGGGGATCGCCAACTCTCTCGCCCCCGCTGGCGGGTAGCGATGTAAGGCGAGTGGCCTCTCCGCCCCCGCTGGCGGGGGGGCTGGCGGCGACAGCCGACTGGGGGTGGTCGCGGTGATAGGCGAACTACCCCACCCGCTTCGCGGGAGCCCCCGCCGGCAGGGGCATATGCATATGTAAGGAGTTCCATATCATGACCCAGATCAACCGAAGCGATCTGTATGACGTTGTTGTCATCGGTGGCGGCCCTGCGGGACTCACCGCCGGCCTGTATCTCGCTCGCGCCCGCTACCGCGTGCTGATTCTCGAAAAGGATGATTTCGGCGGGCAGATCACCATCACCGACGAAGTCGTCAACTACCCGGGCGTCGGCCGTACGTCCGGTCGTGCGCTCACGCAGACCATGCGCAACCAGGCCAAGGATTTCGGCGCGGAATTCCTCTCAGCCGAAGCTACCGGCCTTGACGTGAACGGTGACATCAAGACCGTGCACACGTCACGTGGCGACCTGAAGACGTTCGGCATCCTGATTGCCACCGGTGCAAGCCCGCGCAAGCTTGGTTTCGCCGGCGAGGGCGAGTACGCTGGCCGCGGCGTGGCCTACTGCGCCACATGCGACGGCGAATTCTTCACCGGCAGGGAGGTGCTGGTCGTCGGCGGCGGTTTCGCCGCGGCAGAGGAATCCGTGTTCCTGACCAAATACGCCTCCAAAGTCACGGTGCTCGTCCGCGAACCGGACTTCACCTGCGACGCGGCGGTGGCTGCCGAAGCCAAGAACAACCCGAAAATCGACGTGCGCTACAACGTCGAGCTCAAAGGCGTCACCGCCGGCCAGGGCGGGCTGCGCGAGGCGACGATCCTCGACCGCCGAACTGGTGAGACGGAATCGTGGAAGCCATCCGACGACGGCACGTTTGGTGTCTTCGTGTTCGCCGGATACGTGCCGGCCACCGAGCTCGTGCGCGGTGTCGTCGAACTGGACGACCACGGCTACGTGGTCACGCGCGGATACCTCGAGACCTCGGTGCCGGGCGTGTACGCGGCCGGTGACCTGCGCGTCAAGAACCTGCGTCAGGTCGTCACCGCCACCGCCGACGGTGCCATCGCCGCAGTGGAACTGGAGCGGTACGCCAAGCAGATGAGCGAGAAAACCGGTCTTGTGCCGCCTCGTCCGACCGCATCCGCATATGAGCAGGCCGAAGCGCAGACCGCGGCTGCCGTCAACAGTGCTGCCGCTGCCGGCACCACGCCCGACAGCGCCA
>OAWA01000672.1_pt1 | contig 21730 bp, 18 predicted proteins | sample 1516971 | NCBI WGS metagenome assembly OAWA01 (sample SAMEA2580097, study PRJEB22360) | human gut metagenome | biome: human gut; feature: human-associated habitat; material: faeces | place: Denmark | collected 2008/2010
AACTGTGTTCATCAGGTCGCGCGCCCCTGACTTACACAGTTTATTTTACACTCTCTTACAGATGATTTTCATTTGCAACAACTTTTTTCTATTTAAATTCATTTTGATTAAAATCCTCAGCTGTATCTGAATACTTAAATCTCATAACTGCTTTATTATTAACGATGGTTCCACTAGGAACAGATTTAATGATAAAAGTATTTCCGCCAATAATAGAACCTTCACCAACAACGGTATCGCCACCTAAAACACTTGCATTTGAATAAATGGTTACATTATCTTCAATGGTAGGGTGTCTTTTTACATTTTTTAAACTTTGTCCGCCATGAGTAGAAAGTGCACCTAACGTAACCCCTTGATAGATTTGAACATGTTCACCAATTACTGTTGTTTCACCGATAACAATTCCAGTTCCATGATCAATCATCAAATATTTCCCAAGAGTTGCTCCTGGGTGAATATCAATTCCTGTTAAACTGTGCGCATGTTCAGTCATAATACGTGGTATTAGAGGAATATTCAATTTATAAAGCTCATGAGCAATACGATTGACCATAATTGCATAATATCCAGGATAAGATAAAACAATTTCAGAAATTGAAATCGCTGCTGGATCACCATCGAACGTTGCTTGAGCATCAGTTGCAAGATATTCTCTAATTTGTGGAATAGTTTTTAAGAAGGTAAGTGTTTTATCACGTGCTTCTTCTTCCTTACAAGAGTCTTTGCAGTTTTCACAATAATCAAAAGCGAGTAAAATTTGATTTTTCAAATCATTATAAATAATTTGGATTTGATCTCCCAAATAATATTTAACATAATCACTCTTTAAACCTTTTCTGCCAAAAAAACCAGGGAAAATAATATCTTGTAAACGTTCTAATAAATCTATAATAACCGCCTTATCTGGTTGTCTGATAGCATCTACTTTAGATATTTCATTATGTGTTTGATAACTTTCAACAATATCATCTATAACAGTATCTAATTTCATTATAAACCTCCCAATTTATTACCATTATAGTATCAAAAAATGAGATTATGTTCAAATTTAAGGATAATAATTTATGAAAAATGTATACAATTTTTATTGACAAGCAAAATGAATTAGTTTATAGTTAAATCATACTAAATCCATAGGAATAAAGGGGTAGTGAATATGAGCGAAATTAAAAACGGTTTTTTAGATCTTGTAGGTCAAACACCACTAGTCAGATTAAATAACTTAATTAAAAAAGAAGGATTAGAAGCAGATGTACTCGCAAAACTAGAATACTTCAATCCCGCAGGATCTGTAAAAGACAGAATTGCAAAAGAAATGATCCTAGATGCTATGGAAAAAGGATTGATCAATGAAAATACAACATTGATTGAACCAACAAGTGGAAATACAGGGATTGGACTTTCAGCGGTAGCGACATCATTGAATCTAAAGATCATTATTACTATGCCAGAGACAATGTCCGTAGAAAGAAGAAACCTGATGAAAGCATATGGGGCTGAATTAGTCTTAACACCAGGAAGTGAAGGAATGAAGGGAGCCATCGCTAAAGCAAAAGAATTAGCATCACAAATCGAAAACAGTTTCATTCCAGGACAATTTGAAAATCCGGCGAATCCACAAGCACACTACAAGACAACAGGACCAGAAATCTATAGCCAAACAGAAGGGAAAGTAGATATCTTTGTAGCGGGAGTAGGAACAGGAGGAACAATTTCAGGGATTGGAAAATACTTGAAAGAACAAAATCCAAATGTAAAAGTAGTAGCGGTAGAACCAGCAAGTTCACCGGTATTATCAACAGGAAAAGGTGGAGCACATAAGATTCAAGGGATCGGAGCAGGATTTGTACCAGATACATTAGATACAAAAATCTATGATGAAATCATCACGGTAGAAAATGAAGATGCGTTTGCTTCAGGAAAAGAAGTAGCAAAGACAGAAGGAATCTTAATAGGTATTTCATCAGGGGCAGCAATCCAAGCAGCGAAGGAACTTGCAAAAAGAGAAGAAAATAAAGGGAAGACAATAGTTGTCTTATTACCAGATGGTGGAGATCGTTATTTATCAACACCTTTAATTCAAGATTAATCAAGAATAGGGGAATTGACATGATTGAAGAATTAAGACATAATTTCCGTAACGGACGAATGTGTAAATAGTTTTATTTATTCATAAGACACTATATAATATTTATACAAAAGAAAGATGAGGAAATTAAAATGGCAGTAACTAAAAGAGAAGATAGAAAATTTAAATTTGAAACATTACAATTACATGTAGGACAAGAACAACCAGATCCAGCAACAGATGCTAGAGCAGTACCTATTTATCAAACAACATCTTATGTGTTTAAAAATAGTGCTCATGCCGCAGCACGTTTTGGACTTGCAGATGCAGGGAACATCTATGGTCGTTTAACAAACTCTACTCAAGGCGTATTTGAAGATCGTATCGCTGCATTAGAAGGTGGAGTTGCCGGTTTAGCGGTTGCTTCAGGAGCAGCTGCAATTGCTTATACTATTCAAGCACTTGCGGAACAAGGAGAACATATTGTTGCTCAAAAAACAATTTATGGGGGAACTTCAAACTTATTAGCTCATACATTTACTCAATATGGAATTACAACTACTTTCGTAGATGCTCATAACTTACAAGAATTAGAAGATGCAATTCAAGAAAATACAAAAGCAATTTATTTAGAAACGTTAGGAAATCCTAATAGTGATATTCCTGATATTGATGCTATTAGTGCAATCGCTAAAAAACATGGTTTACCAGTTGTTGTAGATAACACATTTGGAACACCTTATTTATTTAGACCAATTGAACATGGTGCTGATATTGTTGTACACAGTGCAACTAAATTCATTGGAGGTCATGGAACAAGCTTAGGTGGTGTCATCGTTGATGGTGGTACTTATGACTGGGCTAAAAGTGGACGTTATCCATGGATCAGTGAACCAAATCCAAGTTATCATGGTGTTAAATTCACTGAGGCAGCAGGACCAGCTGCATTTGTAACATATATTCGAGCAATCTTATTAAGAGATACTGGAGCAACTATTTCTCCATTCAATGCTTTCTTATTATTACAAGGAACAGAAACATTATCTTTAAGAATTGATCGCCATAATGAAAATACAAAGAAAGTTGTTGAATTCTTACAACAACATCCAGCAGTAGAAAAAGTGAATCATCCTTCATTACCTGATCATCCAGATCATGCGTTATATGAAAAATATTTTCCTAATGGTGGAGGATCTATCTTTACTTTCAATATTAAAGGTGGCGTAGAAGAAGCTCATAAATTTATTGATAATTTACAAGTATTCTCATTACTTGCAAACGTTGCAGATGTTAAATCATTGGTTATCCATCCAGCAACAACTACACATTCACAATTAACTGAAGAAGAACTTGCTGACGTTGGTATTCAACCAAATACAATTCGTTTATCTATCGGTACAGAACATATTGATGATATCTTATTTGATTTAAAAGAAGCTTTAGATCAAATCTAATAAAAAATACACACTACAAATTGTAGTGTGTATTTTTTTACTCAGCTGTTTCAGTGTTTTCAGATGAATTATCTTGTGTTGTATTTGAAGAAGATTCGTCACTCGAGTTGTCAGAAGAATTGTCGCTATTATTTTCTTGTGAAGAATCTATAGATGTATTTTCTTCTTGTTTTGTTTCTTCTGTCGTGTTATTGGAATTTTCATTATTATTTGAATTACTGTTAGTTGAATTATTTGTTGACGATTCTTCTTTTTTTGATGATTGTTGTTTTGTGTCTGATGTTTCTTCGTTTTGCTTTGTTTTATTTTGTTCATCAACTTGATCTTGTAATTGATTAATTTTATTTTCTTGATCTTGATTGTTTCGATAGACAAAATAGGCACCTGCAGCCCCACTACCAATTAATAATAAAATAAGTAAGATCATAAAGAATGTTGTTATTTTAGATCGACCTTCTTTTTGTTTTTTTACTTTGGTTTTTGTTTTTCTTTTTGTTACTTTCTTTGTTTTATTTTTTTTTCTTTTTTTATTATTTGAATAATCAGAGCTTTCATCATCATTATCAAAAGTTTCTATATCATCGTTATTTATATTACTATTTTCTATTTCCTCATCATCGTTAAATTGAAATCTTTTATTTTGATCATCATCGAATTGGAATTTTTCATTTTGTTCATCGTTAAATTCAAATTTTTCTGCCATACTTTTCACCTCGATATTATTTTATACACCAATATGAATTGAATTTGAACTTTTTTTGTGAATTTATCTAAAAAAATTGACATAACAGAATATTTTTGTTTTCATAATGAGAGGAAGTGAGGAAAAAGAATGGATAATTTGGAATACTTAAAAGAAGTTGAAAAGAGTATACAAAAGAAATATAAAAAGAAGTTATGGAGACCTTTTTGTAAGGCAATTAATCAATATGAACTTGTAGAACCAGGAGATAAGATTGCTGTATGTATATCTGGTGGAAAAGATTCTATGTTGATGGCAAAGCTTTTTCAAGAATTAAAAAGGCATAATAAGTTTGAATTTGAACTTGTTTTTTTAGTAATGGATCCTGGCTATAATGAAACAAATAGACAAATGATTATTGATAATTCAAAAAAATTGAATATTCCTGTTCAAATCTTTGATTCACAAATTTTTGATTCAGTTTTTCATATTGAAAAATCACCTTGTTATTTATGTGCTCGTATGAGAAGAGGGCATCTTTATGCTAAGGCTAAAGAATTAGGATGTAATAAGATTGCTTTAGGGCATCATTATGATGATGTTATTGAAACAATTTTAATGGGAATGCTTTATGGAGCACAAATTCAAACTATGATGCCTAAGCTTCATAGTTTGAATTTTGAAGGAATGGAATTAATAAGACCAATGTATCTTATTCGAGAAGATGATATTAAAGCTTGGCGCGATGAACATGAACTTATTTTCTTACAATGTGCATGTAAATTCACAGAGGAAAATCAAGATGTTCATGATGAAGAAAATGCATCAAAACGTTTAGAAATTAAACAGTTGATAAAGGATTTAAAAAAGGTAAATCCTTTTGTAGAAGGAAATATTTTTAAAAGTGTTGAAAATGTGAATTTAAAAACGATTATCGCTTATAAAGATGAAGAAGGTAAACATTCATTTTTAGAAGATTACAAAAAGTCCTAAGGGACTTTTTTGTAAATAAAAAAGATATTTCCATATCTTTTTAAATAATATATTCAATTTGATAACCGCGTAATTGAGCAAGATCTTCTAATGTATAAGATTCTAAATAATCAATAATAACTTTATTTAAACCTTTATAAAAAGGAAGTGTTAAACATTCACTGTAACGAGGACATTGATTAGGTTCGGTCTCTAAACAAGCAACACAAGAAATAGGACCTTCAACAGCTACTAGAATATCTTTTGCTGTATACTTATCCATTTCTCTTGTAAGAGAGTAACCTCCTTGAGCACCTCTGACACTTTTAATGAGACCAGCACGAATAAGTGGTGTTGCAATTTGTTCCAAATATTTAATGGATATTTCTTGTCTTTTAGCAACGTCTTTTAAAGAAATATTTCCTTGTTCTTTATTTTGTGCTAAATCAATCATCAATCTTAAAGCATAACGTCCTTTTGTAGATATTTTCATACAATCACCTCTTATCTATTATAACATCTTTTTTAGATAAAACCTAGAGAAATTCTATGAATTGAATAAAAGAAAAAAGGCTCGAAAGCCTTATTCTTGTTCAATGAATGTATTATAAATAGCACGAATTGCTTCGTTGAAGTGAATATTTTTAACACCAACGATAATATTCAATTCCGATGAACCTTGATCAATCATTTTTACATTGATTTTTTTATTTGCAAGAGCAGTAAAGACTTTTGCGGCAACTCCACGTCCATCTTTCATACCACGACCAACAATAGCAATCAATGCTAAATCAGATTCAAGTTCAATTGAATCAGGTTCAACAGCACGATGTAAGTTTGCAAGAATTTCTTGTTCATGTTCAATGAATGAATTTAATTCAACAATAACATTCATGGTATCAATACCAGAAGGTGTATGTTCATAAGACAAACCAGCTTCTTCGATAACTTGTAAAACTTTTCTTCCAAAACCAATTTCATCATTCATCATGTCTTTTTCAATCATGATTGTCGCAAAACCTTGCTTACCAGAAATACCTGTAATAATATGATCTGGTTTATGCACGGTACTTTCAACAATCAAAGTACCAGCATCTTCAGGTTTATTTGTGTTTTTAATTACGATAGGAATTCCTTGTGAACGAATAGGAAAAACAGCATTCTCATGTAAAACGCTTGCCCCCATATAAGAAAGTTCACGTAATTCTTTATAAGTAATTGTACCAATAACTTCTGGGTTTTTTACGATACGTGGATCCGCTACTAAGAATCCTGAAACATCCGTCCAGTTTTCATAAAGTTTTACTTGTCCACATTTAGCAACGATAGAACCTGTTACATCGCTTCCTCCACGAGAGAAAGTTCTGATTTTTGTAGGATCTTCACTGCAACAACCATAGAAACCTGGAATAACACAGTTTTCTACTTCATTTAATTTTTTAGATAAAATAGGATCTGTTTTTTTATCATCATAATTACCATGTTCATCAATAAAGATACATGTTGCTGGATCAACAAATTCAAATCCTAAATAATTTGCAAGTAAAATACCATTTAAATATTCCCCACGACTTGCGGCATATTCTTCACTGATTTGATCTTGGAAATTTTTCTTAATAATTTCAAATTCTTCAGTAAGATCGACAGATAAATTAAGTTCATCAATAATACTTTGATAACGATCTTTGATTGTATCAAAAGTACATTCAAATTCTTGTTCACTTTCTGCGTTATATGCTTTATATAATAAATCAGTAACTTTAATATCATCTTTAAAACGTTTACCAGGCGCTGAAGGTACTACAAAACGACGATCTGGATCACTTTTGATAATGTCACCAACTTTTTTAAATTGATGGGCATCTGCAAGAGACGAACCACCAAATTTGACGATTTTCACCATAATAATTCTCCCCTCATATTAATGATATTAAAATATCACTTTTTTCAAGTATATTCAATCTTTTTTCTAATTGAAAAAAGAAAACAATAAAAATATAATAATATTATATAGAAAAGAGGTTGACATTATGAGAGAAAATATGACATTTCTTACAAATTATTATCAAATAAGAGAAATGACAATTGATCGTATGAAAGAAATCGTTGATCAAAATAAAAAGGCAAAGGAAGGAGGAACCGTCTTTTTTGGTGATTCTATTACTCAGTTTATGGATATAGAAAAATATTTTCCAGAAATAAAGAATAAATATAATTGTGGTATTGGCGGAATTACCTCAACAATGTTACTTCATTTTATAGATGAAGGTGTTTTAAAATTTAAACCGAGACAACTTGTTTATATGATAGGTACTAACGATTTAGGAAAAACAGTGATGCAATCACCTAAAGATATTGCTATTAATGTTAAAGAACTGGTAGAAACAGTCCATTATAACTTACCTGAATGTGAGATTTATGTTGTTAGTCCATTGCCATGTCTTCCTATGCATGATTATAAACATACACCAGGGGTTTTAAGAAGTAATGATCTTTTAAAAATGATTTATAAAGAATTTAAAAAGACAATTCCTTATGAATATGTAACCTTTATTAATGCTTATCCAACGTTATGTAATAAAAAAGGAGAACCGATTGAAGCCTATTTTGAAGATGGACTTCATATCAATCATGAAGGATATCTTCGTTATACAAATTGTTTAAAAGAATATATTTTATAATAAAAAGGAAATGGAAATATAAAAAACAAGGAATTATTTTTGTAACTCCTTGTTTTTTTCTCTTTCTAACATATCTTGATAAGAATAGATACAACCACAATAATTTTGTCTATAAAGATTATATAATGCGGCGAACTTAACGGATTTTAAATACCCATTGTTCTTTTTAAAATCACTGAAAAGAAATTGTGTTTTTTCTTGATTAAAGCTTGCTCCAATTTCATTGATCCATTGGCTGCTTTTGTGTGGAGAAACACTTAAAACAGTTGTCCAATAATCAAAGTGATGTAAACAAGCATAATCATAAGCATCTTTCATTCTCTTTGAATAACAAAGATAACAACGTTTTCCACCTTCAGGTTCCTCTTTATATTGAGAAATATCTTTCAAATATTCTTTAGGTTGATATTCTTTTTCGATAACTTGAATATTTTGATTAAAATCTTGATTAAAGTGTTGAATAAAATCTTCTAATTCATGAAATCGACGAAAATACTCGGTATCTGGATAAATGTTTGAATTAGAGTAATAAATAGTTATATCGAAAAATTCAAATATTTCTTTTAAAACGTTTCCGCTACATGGTCCACAACAAACATGAAGTAGGAGGGAAGGTTTTGTACCTTTTATTTTTTCTAATTCTTCTTTGAATTTTAAGTCGTAATTGATTTTCATTATAAAATCATCATACTATCGCCGAAGCTAAAGAAACGATATTTTTCTTTGACAGCTTCTTTATAAGCTTTGAAAATAAGTTCTTTTGAAGCAAAGGCACTAATTAACATGAGTAATGTTGATTTAGGTAAATGGAAGTTTGTAATTAAACAATCAATAGCTTCAAATTTATATCCAGGGTAAATAAAGATATCTGTATTTTCACTTGTTGCTTTAAATTTACCATATTTTTTCATATTAGCTTCTAAAGTACGTGTTGAGGTAGTTCCTACCGCAATAATTCTTTGACCATTAGCTTTAGCTTTATTTAGTTTATCAGCGACTTCTTCACTGATTATATAGAATTCACTATGCATGTGATGATCTAAAACATTTTCTTCTTTAACAGGTCTAAATGTTCCAAGGCCAACATGTAAACATACATCAAGAATTTCAATACCCTTATCTTTTATTTTTTGATTGATTTCTTCTGTAAAATGTAAACCTGCTGTCGGAGCTGCAGCACTTCCTTCAATTTTAGCGTAAACTGTTTGATATCTATTTTTATCTTCAAGTTTTTCTTTAATATAAGGAGGTAAAGGCATTGTTCCTAACTGATCTAAGATTTCATAGAAGATACCATCATACATCATTTCAAAAACACGAATACCTTCGTCTTTGATTTCAATACATTTTGCTTTTAATAAACCTTCACCAAAAGTAATGACTGTATTCATTTTTACAATACGTGCATTACCGCATAAACATTCCCAAGTATCTTTCTTTAATTCTTTTAATAAAAGAACTTCAACATGTCCATTTGTTTCTTCTTTAATTCCAAATAAACGAGCAGGAATAACTTTTGTATTATTTCTTACTAAAACATCACCTGGTTTTAAATAATCAAGAATATCATAAAAATGTCTGTGTTCAATATTTCCGTTTTCTCTATTTACTACCATTAATCTAGAAGTATCTCTTTTTTCAACAGGATGTTGAGCAATGAGTTCTTCAGGTAGTTCAAAATCAAATTCACTTAGTTTCATTTAAAAAGCCCTCTTATAAACATCTCTACCATATTTATCCAAAAATTCTTCTTTAAAATCTAATAAACGATCTTCTTGAATTGCTTTACGAATATCTTCTGAAAGTTGTAATAAGAATCTTACATTGTGAATCGATAACAATGTTTTCCCAAATAATTCATCTGATTTATGAAGATGTCTTAAATAAGCTCTTGTATAATTTCTACAAGTATAACAATCGCATTCGGAATCAATAGGAGTAAAATCTTCTTTGAACTTTTCATTATTAATATTCATACGTCCATGATGTGTCATTAAAGCACCATGTCTAGCAACACGCGTTGGTAAAACACAATCATACATATCAATTCCACGAATAGCAGCTTCAATTAAATCAATTGGATTACCAACCCCCATTAAATAACGTGGTTTATCTTCAGGTAACCATTGAATTGCGTCTTCTACCATTTTATACATGACATCTTTTGGTTCACCAACACTTGTTCCACCAATTGAATATCCAGGGAAATCCATCTCTACAAGTGCTTTTGCACATTTTTCTCTTAAATCAGGATATTCTCCACCTTGAACAATTCCAAATAACGCTTGTTTTTCATTATGATGCGCTTCTTTACCTCTTTTTGCCCAACGAATTGTTCTTTCAACACTATGTTTCATATAATCATAAGTTGCAGGATAAGGAGCACATTCATCTAAAGACATAATCATATCGGCTCCTAATTTATTTTGAATATCGATAGCTTTTTCTGGAGATAAGAACAATGATTTACCATCAATAATACTTTTAAAATAAACGCCTTCTTCTTTGATTTTTCTTGTTTTTCCTAAAGAAAAAACTTGAAATCCTCCGCTATCTGTAAGCATAGGACCATCGTAGTTCATAAACTTATGAAGACCACCAGCCTTAGCGACAATATCTTCTCCAGGTCTTAACCATAAGTGATATGTATTAGAAAGGATAACTTGTGAACCCATTTCTTTTAACATTTCAGGGGCAATCCCTTTTACTGTTGCAAGTGTACCTACAGGCATAAACATAGGTGTTTCTACATCTCCATGAGGAGTATGTAAAATCCCATATCGAGCACCACTTTGTTTACAAACATGTTTTAATTCATACCAAAAATCTTTCATTTTTCCACCTCTTTTTGCTTATTCATTATACATGAAAGTATTTATAAATAAAATAGAAAAAGAGCTAAAAGCTCTTAATCAAATGTAACATATTCATTTTCTAAAGGTTTAGCACCTTCTAAATGATCAACATGTAAAATAGGAATATTACTTTGAATAGATTCATCATATTCTAAACTAATGGTTCCATCAACGACTAACCATTCATCTTTAATTAAATCTTTAGCGTATTTACTAATACATACTAAACCTAAAAGTTGCATATCATCGCTACAACATACCATAGCTTGTCTACCTAAAACAAAACCATTTTCAATTAATTTGTCACGACCAATAACTTTACCTTTGATCTTAATTGTTTTATCTTCATAGATTTGAGGATTTTCCATAATATGCATACAGAAAATACCATAATCCATATCATTTACTTCAATATAATCATCATTTAAGTTATAAGGTAAATCATTAACAGTTAAATCTTCAATTTGTCTATTTTTATTTTCATAAACAATTTGACACATTGGATTTAGAGATTTAATACTTCCTCGAATAGGGTATTTCTTAGTATTTTCATCACAACGATTCACAATAACTAAATCACTACCTGTTATATGATAAACAAATTGACCACGCATATTATTGTAATAAAGATCAAATGTTTCAGCAGAAATCGTTGTTAGGATTTGAACAACTTGCCATTGATCAATACAAATTTCATCAATGAATTTTGTATTATCCCACATACCATTATATTCAATCATAACTTGTGTTGGTTGATATTTTTGATGTAGATGAAGGAGTGTTTCGTAATTTAAATCTTCTTCATTTTCAATAAATTCAACAGAAGCATTTTCTTTTTTTAAAGCTGGAATATCGAAAGTCACTTCACCTTCTTCACAGGCAATGATCAAAGTTTTTTCATCTTCACCAAAACCTTGTTCAAGAAGAGTATCTTGAATAAATGAAGATTTTCCACTTTCTAAAAATCCAGTAAATAAATAAACTCTTGTTTTATTCATGCGCTTATCCTAAAAATAACTCCTTAATTGTATTTTCATCTAAGTCTTTACCGATTACACAAACTTGACCTGTATAAATAGGTTTACCTAAACGAATTTCAAATTCACCTGGTACTAAATCAAAATACCACCAATCTTCATTTCCACTATCTACAAAACCTTTAGCTCTTAAAACATTATCATCATTACATAATTTATTTAAGATATCACTTAATTCAACTTCATTATATTTTTTAACTGTATCAAATCCAATACTATTGAAAACTTCATCTGCATGGTGGTGATGATGTCCACAGCCACATTCATGATCGTGTTCATGATGATCATGTCCACAGCCACATTCATGATCATGTTCATGATGATCGTGGCCGCAACATTCATGGTCATGATCGTGTTCGTGATGATCGTGTTCATGATGATTGTGTCCACAACATTCATGGTCATGTTCATGTAATAATTCTTCTTGAATGTTCACTTCACAAGCATTAATGATATCTAAACCATTTAACTTATCCCAAGCAGTTGTAATGATTGGTGAATGATCGTTTAATCCTTTTAAGATATCTAAGCATTCTTTTAATTGGAATTCAGTTAAGTCTTGGCTACGACTTAAAACAATTAATGATGCATGTTCAACTTGGTTATTATAGAATTCACCAAAGTTTTTAGTATACATACGACATTTTTTAGCATCAACAACAGTAATAAAATTATCTAATTCCATTTCATCACTATTGATTGTAGAAACAGCTTTAATAACATCAGATAATTTACCAACTCCAGAAGGTTCGATAATAACACGATCAGGATGATACGTATCTAAGACTTCTTTTAATGATGTTTCGAAATCTCCTACTAAACTACAACAAATACATCCAGAGTTCATTTCATTGATTGTGACACCAGAATCTTTTAAGAATGTTCCATCAATTCCAATTTCTCCAAATTCATTTTCTATTAATACGATTTTTTCATTTTGATATGCTTCAGCAATTAATTTTTTAATTAATGTTGTTTTTCCAGCACCTAAAAAGCCAGAAATAATATCTATTTTACTCATATATTTCACCTCCGCTAGATTATAACACTCATAAATCATTTCATCAAATGATAATACCTATGTTATAATAAATGATAAGTAAAGGGTGATAAAATGAAATGTCCAATGATTAAAAAATGTGGAGGATGCTTTTATCCACAAGATCAATATCAAGAAGAATTAAAAGAAAAGACATTATTTATAGAAAAAGAAGTACAAAAAGCAAAATTAAAAATAGAAGTAAAACCAACAGTAGCTTCACCATTAGTTAATGGTTATCGAAATAAAGTGATTGTTGCTTTTAATCAAAAATATGAATACGGTCTCTACGAAGAACATAGCCAAGATATTATTCCTTATAAACACTGTTTATTACACGAAGATATTATGGATGAAATCTTACAATATATACAAAGCTATTTAAGAAAGTATCGTGTTTCTATTTATGATCGTAAAAGACATAAAGGGTTATTAAGACATGTTTTAATTCGTCGAGGTGTTAAAACAGATCAAACAATGGTTGTTTTAGTATGTAATGAAAATATGTGGCGTGGATCTAAACAATTTTGTAGCCAACTCGTTAAGAGGTTTCCAAGCATTAAAACAATTGTCTTAAATGTCAATACACGCAGAACACCAATTGTTTTAGGAAATGAAGATAAAGTTCTTTATGGAAAAGGGTTTATTGTTGATGAATTATGTGGCTTGAAATTTAAGATTTCTCCACAATCTTTTTATCAAATCAATCATGATCAATGTGTTAATCTTTATACCAAAGCTTTATCCTTATTAAATATCAAAGGAAATGAAACGGCAATCGATGCTTATTGTGGTATTGGAACAATCGGAATGATTCTATCACAAAAAGTAAAACAAGTTATTGGAGTGGAAAGTAATAAAGATGCAATCAAAGATGCAAAAAACAATGCACGAATGAATCAACTATCTAATATTCAATTTGTATGTGATGATGCGACTGAATTTATGAAAAAACTTGCGAAAGAGAGATATAAAGTAGATGTGGTTATTATGGATCCACCAAGAAGTGGTTCCACTAAACAATTTATGGATTCGATTAAAATATTGAATCCAAAACAAGTTGTTTATATTTCATGTGATCCAACAACACAAATAAGAGATATTCAATACTTTAAAAAGATAGGTTATCATACTCATACAATGCATCTTTATGATATGTTTCCCCACACAAGACATGTGGAAAGCATCGTGCTCTTGTCTCACAAGTCACCGGATAGCCATATAGATGTGAAAGTTGAATTTGGAGAAGGTGAAGAAAAGGTACCTTTAGATAAAATTGCGGAGCGGGCAAAACAATATCAGCCGGCTCCAAGGGTTACATATAAAATGATACAAGAATATATTGAAGAAAAATATGGCTTCAAAGTACATACGGCATATATCGCAGAGGTAAAAAGAAATTTAGGATTGCCGATGTATGATGCACCTAATATGGTAGAAGAGTTGAAACAGCCGAGAAGGCATCCGACGGCAGAGAAAGTAGAAGCGATAAAGGATGCATTAAAACATTTTGGGGTGATTTAATATGAGCGTTATTTATATGTTATTTACTGTGAGCTTTGATTATAATAACTATTGAAGAAATTATATCAGTTATTTGGAGGTCAAATGGAATGGGAAATGATATATTTAGCGTGGTAATTGAGCTCAACAAGATTAGACAGCAGGCATATGAAATATATTTACCCATAGTGGAAGAATTGAAGAGCAAAGAGGATTCAATAAATGTTCCACAACTTGTGGGAGATTTATCGGATAAAGAATTGTTTTCGATTCCGTGGGGACATCATAGAGCTATCATTGATAAATGTAAATTGGACAGGGAAAAATCAATATTTTTTGTGAAGAAAACGATTTTAAATAATTGGTCAAGGGCAGTACTTTTAAATTTTCTTGATACCGATTTATATGAGCATCAGGGAAAAGCAATTTCAAAATTTGAATACGCATTGCCTGAACCACAAAGCGACCTTGCACAGGAAATAACAAAGGATCCATATAATTTCGACTTCGTAGCAATCAGAGAAGATTATAGTGAGAAAGAGTTAAAAGACGCATTGATGGACAACATCACAAAATTTCTTATGGAACTTGGAAAAGGGTTTGCTTTTGTTGGAAGAGAATATACAATACCGATTGAAGGAACAGAGGAAAAAATAGATCTTTTATTTTATCATCTGTATTTGCATTGTTACGTTGTTGTTGAAGTTAAAATAGTAGCTTTTACATCGAGAGACATTGGACAGATTGGCACATATGTGAATATTGTGGATGATTTGGTCAAGACAGATTTTGATGCAAAAACTATTGGTCTGATTATATGCAAAAGCAAAAATAATATCCTTGCAAAATATGCGGTAAATAGTTCAAAAGAACCGATAGGAATATCTGAGTATAAGTTGTCAAATTTATTGCCTGTGGAATATAGAGCTTCTATGCCAACGATAGAAGAAATTGAGAATGGACTCAGGTAAATATTTTAAAAGAAACTAACGGATAAGGAGCATTGAATATATGTTGAATTCAAACGAAAGAATGGGTTTCATAATTGAATATATGTCTTCATATGATGAAAAAATCAAAATGGCAAATAAAAACGGATTATTTGATGCTGCAAAAATGTTTGAGTTATTTGCGATTGAGGTATGTAATGTATGGTTCGGACAGAAGTTTAGTAATCTGAATGACGAGACGGCAACTTATCCATATGTAGATTTGATATCAGAAAACAGAGAACTTTTAGTGCAGGTAAGTACTGTACAAGATGTACCAACAAAAATAAAAACTACATTGGAAAAGATAAGGGATTCAAAAGATAAAAAATGCTCGGACTTAAAGAATATTGTATTTTTTGTACTTAGTAATAATAGTATTGATAAGGTGAGAGAGTATAGTGGGGATAATCAAATTGGGAGTATTTCATTTACTATTAAAGATAATTTGATTACTACAAATGATATTATAACTAAAGCACAAAATGATCTTAATTTTCAGAAGAAATTATACAAGGTATTAAAGGATGAGTATGAGAACTTTAATATTAATATCAGAAAATTTAAAGGTGCATTGGAACTTAGTAATTCAGGGTTGAAAAATATTGAAGGATTGATTAACGGAGAGTATGAAATCGATAGAAATGAATTTCTTGAAAAAATAACAAAAGACAATGAGCGATATATTTCAATACAAGGTGGAGCTGGTAGCGGTAAATCTGTTTTATGCAAAAAATATGTTGAAAATGAAAAATTGGTTTTATATGCTCGTGCTGAAAGATTTTTGGAAGAAAGTCATATTGACGACATTTGGGGTTGCTGTATCCAAGACGTTTTAGAGTGTATTAATGGAAAGAAATTAATATTCTTTATTGATGCTCTCGAGTTTATTGCGGACTGTGCCAAAACAAAATTTGAATTATTACAGTATTTGTATGATATGGCGGCAGAATATCAAAATGTGTACATAGTAACATCTTGTAGAACGAGTGATAAAAATGCTTTTATTAAACTGGAAACAAATTTTTCAATAAAAATTTATGAAGTTGGCGATATAACAGAAGATGAACTTGCATTGCTTATGAAGCAATATCCGATTATTCATAAAATGTATAAAACAAATTCATATGTTGATTTATTAAAATCGCCCTTTTATATAAACTTGATAGTTAGTAATTCGATGGATATTGATAATATAGGTGATGAAAATTCTCTAAGAGAATATATTTGGAAAAACATAATATGTTTGGAGGAAAAATCTCGAATGTATGGCATACTCAGTAACAAAGTTATTGAAACTGTTGAGAAGATTGTGTTTGAAAGAGCTAGAAAATTTATGTTGGGTATTCATAAGGACGATATAGATAGAGACATAATGCATGCATTGCTTTCAGAAGGTGTAATTGCTCAACAAGGAGATTATATTAGACTGAAATATGATATTTTCGAAGATATTTGCTTTGAACATTATTTTGATAAAGCTTTTGATTTGTGCAAAGGGAAGTATAAGACCTTCTATGATGAAATAGAAAATCTTGGGCGATGTGTGTATAGACGGTATCAGATTTGGATTTCAAATAAAATGTTTATACAGGTAAATAGAGATAAGTTTTTATATAGCCTTACTTTTTCTGATGAGATTCCGCAAAGTTGGAAAAGGCAAACAGAAATTGGAATTGTTAAGTCAAGGTTTTGTGATAATTATTTCGAAGAACAAGGGTCGGAGATTCTGGAACAAGGCATGTTGTTCGACTTTGTGAAGAATATTAATTTGTTCGCATTTGAAGGTGAGTTATTACATATTAGACAAGAATCACCACAAATGAAATTGTCCCCAATTGGTAATGGAAGACCATGTATTATTCGACTTTTGAAAAACGAAGAAATATATAAGAAAAATATAATCGGAAGAGATGATATAGTTAAATTATGCTTGGATTATGCGAAACAAGAAGATAAAGTGGCAGTTATTGCTTCAGATGCATGCGCTATGATGGAATATTATGTGGAATATTCGTTGCAGGAATCTGAGCAAGAAAACTATTATAAAATCATAGATGAAATATCGTCTTGCTTGGAAGCACTTTATCGAATGGCAGATAACTCAGAAGAGTGGTTAAAAAAGTTTTTTAATACATTGATTAATAATTTTATTAATGGAAATAGAAAAAGTATGCGTAAGTCAGAAGATATTATGGAATGGACATTGAAGAATGCTTATCCTGCTTTGGTAACTGGGTTAGCAAGCGAATTGTGTTCGATAACTGATATACTATGGTTACGTGGAAAAGTAGATGCAGAGGAATTTGATTTCTATAGAGCCGATAGACTGTCTAAGGGTTTTGAATATGGATTAAGTGAGAAAGCTGAACATTATAATTATTTATATAGAACAGTGTACGAGAATGCATTTTTATGGAATCTGTTTCGATTGAATTTTAAAGTGGGATTTCATTGGGCAATTCAATTTATAAATAGGGTAATATTAGAATATGCAACTAATAATCCTGAATATGTAATAAAAATCAAAGTAAAAATTAGTGAGAGTAATGCAATAAAGGAATATTGGGGAAATGGAAACATGTGGCTTGCAGGGATTAGAGATCACAATGTACCTACCTTAATAGGAGATGTTATTTTTTGTCTTAAAGAGGCTATAATAAGCAGTTTGGAGATTTGTAAAAAGGATTATGAATTCACTGTTGCATTTGCAAATTATGTCAAAGAAACTATTTATTCAAAATCAAATAATATAGTATTGCTTACAATCATTGAGAGTATAGGAATGCACTTTGAAAACGAATTACCGGGTTATGCTTTGGATTTGGCTACAAGCATAGAACTTGTTCATTGGGATACCACAAGATATATGTTGTACAAAAAAAATCCGACAAAAGAGTTGCTCGAAAGGCAAATTCTTAAGACCATGGGGATACCTGAGCTCAAAGATAGATATGAGTTGGATAAAAAATGTGATTTGAGTATACAAGAATATGTATCTCATACACAGATATATTTTGATTCAATGGTTCAGGATAAATGCTATGGAATTCTTGATTATTTATATTCAATTATAAAAAATGATGCAGAAAATGCACAGGACTATTTACAGATTCAAAAAATGGATATGCGTGGTGCAAAAGCAACCAAGATAACCGACAATATAATTATGTTAGAACCCCAAATATCAGGGGAAGCAGAAAAAATTGTTCTAAGACAAGAAGAATTCAATAAACCTAAGCAGAGATTAAATGCGGCGATTAAAAAGTGTAATGATAATATGGTGTCTGGGCAGATTGACTTGCCATCAACTCTTGATGCAATTAAAGTTATTTTAGAATTGATGAAAGATACTGATATGGCATTTCAATATGAAAATCTTTTGATACTTTTAATTGCTAGTGCAATAAATCATCAAGAATTAGAAAATGAGAAAAGGGAAAAGTTTTGCACAATATGGATTAACGGAATAGAGAAATTGTTTTCTTATGGAAGCTTTTTGGCAGATACTGCACTTATGCCAGTTTTATTGAATCAATTGGAAAATGACGTTGCTATTGGGATAAAAAATAAAATAAAGAAAATTGTGTTGGATTGTTTGATGTATAAGGGGCAACATGGTGTTATTGATGAAATGGCTAAATACGTGAAGAGATATTTAGCTAATCACGAGACTTTGGCACAAGCGGTATTTAATACAATTATTAAATTATCTGAAGATCAGATGGAACATCAAAAATATAATGCTAATTATTTGAAAGTGAGTAAGAAAGATAAGGAGTTTATATTTAATCCTAATATGCAACCTAAGTTGTCAGGAATAGATCGTTATATCAAAGATGATGATGGAAATTGTTATACTAGTCGCGAAGAGGAGATAATAGATAGGTATCTGCTGCAGGAAGAATCTTTAGAGATAGATGTTTTTGATATGAGTAACTATGATATATCTACAATATGCTATGTTGCAAATTGCGGCCTAAATTTTACGAATGAATCTTTTAGAATGGTTATTCATGAAATTTTGCTATGTGTGATTGATATTTGGAAATATACTAAAAGAAATTATAATGCTCACGAAATTTTTGATGTTTACCAAGAACATGAAATCATAGAGCTGTTTCAGCGGGAAATGATTCAAACCCAAGATGATGCAAAAATGGCAATCGATATATTATTTGAAGAGATTGATTTTACAAAATTTACAACAGATACAATTGAGTTCTATCAAGATATCTTTGGCAATTTTTTATGTGAATTTTTTGACTCATATGTTGACTCAAAAAGAAGAAATATATGTAAAAAGAAAATTCTATATATTGAGAAAAAAGTAAATGACATTGATGAGGAGTATGTTCGAATACAGTTATATAAATCTCTTATGCTTTCTGTAACGAGATATTGCACGGGAGACTGGAATAAAATCAAAACAAATTATTCATACGTAGATAAGCAATTTTTGAATAAGCAATTTACAAAGTATGGAAAATATCACATAAAGGAACTGTTGAGAACGATTTACCAAATGCATATGGATGAATTGCTGCCAGAAATATTAATTTCTATTAGAAATAGCTTTCAAAATGCAAAATCTGAGGTAAATAAATTTAAAAAATCAATAAGAGAACAAGAAGCAATAGTACAGTTGATTATCCTTAAATCCTTTATTACATATAGTGATAAAATTAAACAGGATCAAGAACTTATTGAAGCATATGAAGATATACTTGAAATATTGATCAATTTAAATTATGAGCAGGCGGCTGTTATTTTGGATGAGTTTAGGATTCATTAATGGATGCAGGTTATTATTCATCTGAAATAAATATAATAAGAGATGCATGTTCGCTAAATGATATTTGTGGATGGTATCGTTAAGGTTAGATTTTGTGGGAAAGTGGTAATACAGTTGAGTCAATTTGCTTTTTAAGTGCTAAATAGAATCAATACTTTTATATTGTTAAAAGCGATGAATGTATTTAATTAGTAACAAATTAATAACACTATTTAACTTAAAAATGGAGGATAATTTTGCAAAAGAAAACTAATGAAGTGACAACTAAATATACTTGGAAATTTTGGTGCTTAGTGATTAGTGAAATAACACTTATTGTTATTTTTATTCTTCTGTTTGGCTTATCTATCAAAGCACTTGTCCAAGATATTCAAATAAATACTTATAAATATAAAGCAAAAGGAACAGTAACTGTTGCGGAGTTTTATGGAAAAACATGGGTCTCTAATGAATCGGATAGTGGTTCTTCAAGTAAGTTTAGCTATATGCATTATGTTATTTGTTTTGATGAAGAAATTGGTGGACGTGATCGATATGAATATAGGGCAAGTAATATGATTGGAACAGAAAGATATTATGGGGATCGTTATCTTGTTTTGTTTAATAATGATATTGATAAGGCTGTGCTGATTCAAAAAGAAGATATTTTTATTGATAATGTGATTTTAGTGATTTTTATTGTTTTAGTTGTACTTATATTTCTTTTAAGAAAGAAAATATATTTATGGTTAACAAAATTAGAGAAAAAAATGAATTCGTTTATTATTTATCAATAGCTTCTCTCTTATATATGTCTAATAAACATTTTTAATAAACAACGTTTAGCTCTTCATTGACGGATGTAAATCGTATCGCTATACTATAAGAAAGAGAGTATGTCTTGATAAGTGAGGAAGTTATGAAAATAAATCAAAAAGAAAAAGATATGCGTAGAGAAAAAATTCTAGATGTTGCTTTTCGATTATTTGTTGATCAAAAAATTGAATCAGTAACGATGGGAGAAATCGCTAAAGAAGCTGGAATTGGTAGAGCAACACTATTTCGCTATTTTCCAGGGAAGTTGGAATTAGTTATTGCGGTCAATACCAAAAAATGGAAAGATTATTTAGATGAATTAGATGATAGAAGACCAATTAGTTCGATAGGGGATATTCCTGCAATAGGAAGATTGACATTTACATTAGATAGCTATATTGATATGTATCAAAATAGTAAAGATTTACTTCGTTATAATGATAACTTCAATCATTATGTTTCTCATTCAGGAAGAAAAGATTTGAAAATGGATGAATTTAATAAAGCTCTTTATTCGGTAAATACCCGTTTACATAAAATGTATGAAAAGGCAAAAGAGGATAAAACTTTTAGAACAGATATTCCCAAAGAAGAATTTATGCGTGTGACAGTTCATACCATGATGACCGCTTGTGCTTATTATGCAGGTGGATTTGTTTGGGGTTCTAAAGAGGATACAGATTATACTCCTGAATTAATAAAATTAAAAGAAATGATTCTTGCGTATGCAACATTAAATAGGTAAGAATGAAATATAAAAATAAAAAGGAAGGTTTTGTAAATGCAAAAGAAAGTAAGAAAAGCAATTATACCAGCAGCAGGATTAGGGACACGATTTTTACCAGCAACAAAGGCAA
>OAWA01000681.1_pt1 | contig 21560 bp, 19 predicted proteins | sample 1516971 | NCBI WGS metagenome assembly OAWA01 (sample SAMEA2580097, study PRJEB22360) | human gut metagenome | biome: human gut; feature: human-associated habitat; material: faeces | place: Denmark | collected 2008/2010
GTGGACAGAGAAAACCCCCCCCCCAGTCCCCCGACGCCTGCCGCTCTCTGGCGGTTGACGTGCGCCGGTGCAAACGAAAACGGAATCGTAAGAAGCTCCTGCAATTTTTCCCGGTAAACCGCAACGCCGTCCCCCAGGAAAATAACCTCATGGTCAAGACAATTCAGGCCCTCCGCCAGTGCCTCAATGCTCATCGTATCCTGTTCCCAGACCGTATCGAGACGATGATCCGTGTAACAGTAAACTCCGGTATAGACCTGGTTTCTTCTCGCATCCATGATCGGGCAGACAAATTTGTTAGTATCCCATATATTGTACGCGATTGCCGCCGTCGTTGGAATGGAAATCAGTGGTTTTTCAAGTGCCAGACCAAGTCCCTTGGCTGTTGCAGAACCGATGCGAAGACCGGTAAACGAGCCCGGACCTCCGGCAACTGCAATCGCATCGATCGTCGAAAGATCCAGCTCTGTCATGTTCGAGATTTCATCCAGCATCGGAAGCAGAGTCTGGGAATGTGTTTTTTTATAATTTACGGTGTATTCCGCAAGCAGTGTGTCATTTTCAACAACAGCCACCGAAGCCACCAGGCCGGAGCTGTCCAGTGCAAGTATTTTCATAATTTTTTGTTTCCTTTCCGATATTTCCTTCCTGTGCAACTCATTTTGGCAATCTGCCGGAAACAGGGATCTTTGCGATCCCCTTTTGTTTTCCACCACATTCAGGATTTTTTCCTTTTATTCCACCGTAATTTTCCGGTAATCAAACCCTTTCTCGAGGTCTTTTTCTATCGTAATCGAAATCGCACCCTCCGGGATCAGCTCTTCAATCAGTTCTGCCCATTCGATCAGGCAGACACCCTCACCGAAAAAGTAATCATCGTATCCGATTTCTTCCATTTCTTCTATATCACCGATCCGGTAAACATCGAAATGATAAAATGGCAGACGTCCTTCCGTATATTCCTGAATAATGGTAAAGGTGGGACTGTTGACTGCCTCTGTAATACCAAGTCCTTTTGCAAAGCCCTGCGTCAGAACGGTTTTTCCAACACCGAGGTCTCCGTTTAATGTATAAATCTGGCCCGGCTTCGCCGCTTTTCCCAGCTTTTCGCCAAGGGCAAGCGTCTCCGACGCAGAATTTGTTTCTATGATCATATGCTTTCTTCTCCTCTTTTTCTGCCTATCATTTTAACACAAACAAAAAAGTAATACAACCGCAGAACGAAACCGCTTTTCCTTGCTTTTTCTATCTGTTTTCGCTATACTATGTATCAGAGTTTCGCGGCCCGAAAACGTCCCACTCCTGTTTTTTCGGCCCCGAAAACGCGGTAAAACACGCTCTGCGCTTTTGTCCGCGTAAATCAAAAAGGAAAGAGATCAAAACTGTTATGCTGACTGTAATGAAATTTGGCGGAAGCTCCGTCGCAGATCTTGCACACATCCGCAATGTAGCACAGCGCTGCATCGAAAAACAGCAGGCCGGAAGCCAGGTCGTTGTCGTTCTCTCCGCGATGGGAAAAACGACGGACGGACTGATTGCAACCGCAAAACAGATTACGGAAAAACCGTCCCGCCGCGAGATGGATATGCTTCTTGCCACCGGTGAACAGGTTTCCGTTTCCCTGATGGCCATAACCATGATTCAGATGGGCGTCAGTGCTGTTTCTTTAAATGCCTGGCAGGTACCGATGCACACGACCTCCGATTATCAGAACGCGCGCTTCAAACGGATCGACACCGAGCGCATCCGTAAAGAGCTGGATGACAACAAAATTGTCATTGTCACCGGCTTCCAGGGGATCAACAAATACGATGATATCACAACGCTCGGACGCGGCGGCTCCGATACGACTGCGGTTGCCCTCGCTGCAGAGCTGCACGCGGATGTCTGTGAAATCTACACGGATGTAGACGGCGTCTACACCGCAGATCCGCGGATTGTACCGAATGCGCGCAAGATGGAAGAGGTAACTTACGATGAAATGCTGGAGATGGCTTCGCTCGGCGCAAAAGTCCTTCACAGCAGATGCGTGGAAATCGCAAAAAAATACGGCGTGGAACTTCTGGTCTGCTCCAGTCTGAACCGGAATTCCGGAACGATGGTAAGGGAGAAAACCAAAATGGAAAAAATGTTAATCAGCGGCGTGGCTGCCGACAAAAATGTGGCAAAAATCCGTGTTGCAGGCCTTGGCAACGATCCGGAGAGTACGTTCCGCCTCTTAAATTTACTGGATCGGAACAATCTGAACATCGATGTCATGATCCAGTCACTCGGAAAGGACGGCACAAAGTCCGTTTCCTTTACCGTTGCAAAGCCGGATATGCTGCGCACGATCGATGTGCTGAACGACAACAAGGATTCGCTCGGCATCAAAAAGCTGGATTATGATGAGAACGTGGCAAAGATTTCCGTCATCGGAGCCGGTGTCCGCTCCCATTCGGGCGTGGCTGCCAAAATGTTCGGCGCGCTCGCCAATGCAGGAATCAATACCGAGATGATTACCACCTCAGAAATCCGCATCACTGCCCTGATCGACGAAGCATACGCAGATCAGGCAATGCGTGCGATCCATGAGACATTCCTGGAGTAATGATCTGAAAAAAGGGGTTTGCCCCCTTTGATACCAGATCGCTACGTGCTTTGCACTCCAGTAATCATCAAAAACATTCGTAATCCGCTCATTTTTCTTCGAAAAATGGCTACTTACGTCTTATCAAAAAATCGTAAAAAAATCAGGAGGAAAACAATTATGTCTAACCCAATCGTTACAATTACTATGGAAAACGGCGATGTGATGAAAGCAGAGCTTTACCCGGAAATCGCGCCGAACACCGTAAACAATTTCATCAGTCTGGTAAAAAAAGGCTTCTATGACGGCCTGATCTTCCACCGCGTCATCCCGGGATTCATGATCCAGGGCGGAGATCCTGCAGGCACAGGCGCCGGCGGCCCGGATTACTGCATCAAGGGTGAGTTCTCCCAGAACGGATTTGAGAACAACCTCGCACACACCCCAGGCGTTCTCTCCATGGCACGTACCATGTTCCCGGACAGCGCAGGAAGCCAGTTCTTCATCATGCACAAAGCTGCTCCGCATCTGGACGGCGCATACGCTGCTTTCGGAAAAGTAACAGAAGGCCTGGAAGTCGTAGATAAAATCGCATCTGTCAACACCGACTACAGCGACAAACCGCTGCAGCCGCAGAGAATGGCAGAACTCCCCGCCCCACCGGAAGAGAAGGCCTACCGTTACCGTTGAGACCTTCGGCGTCGAGTATCCGGAACCGGAGAAATGCTAAGGATGAACGATGAACTGATATTAGTTGAACCGTCGGAGGAATACTTCGCCGAGCTCGCCGCCTACCGGAACGATTTTCTGGAAAACAGCGATTCCATGGACGGCTGCGGACCGCTTCGCCGGTTTGATGATATGAAGGCGTATCTTGAAGATACCATGCGGTATACCAGAGAGGAGACTCTGCCGGAGGGCATGGTTCTCGCAACACAGTTTCTGTGCATCCGCAAATCAGACAACCGCCTTGTCGGCATGATTCAGGTGCGCCACTACCTGAACGATTTTCTGCGCACCTTGGGCGGCCATATCGGCTACTCCGTCCGCCCGTCGGAACGCAAAAAAGGCTATGCCTCCTGGATGCTGAAAAATGTGCAGCCGTACTGCAAAAGCCTCGGCCTTTCCGAAATTCTGGTCTGCTGCCTGGATACCAACGAAGGAAGCCGCAGAACGATCCTGAAAAATGGCGGCCGGTTCGACGGCACCGCTTATCGTGCCGATGAAAACAAAACACTGGAGCGTTACTGGATCACCCTGTGATTTTTCTTCCATTTCGCATGGCTCTGAATAGTTTCACAAATTTTTCTTGACATCCATGTCATTTCACTTTATAATTTGGAACTGCAAGCGAACAATTCTGTTCTTATGCAAAATATATGCCTCTGGTAAAAAACCGACGGACAGGCAGGGGTAGTTGCCGAGCGTGGTTAAGAGCCACATTATTGATTGCGTTAAAAGCGCAAATTTTATGAGTTGATTACTTTATAATCGATGCTCTACGACGAGCACATCATCTTATGAAACGGTCAATAAGAGTACGTGACTATATATTTCTGCATAGGAAAACAGGGGGAAGCCTGGATTTTTGTCCATCCCCTGAAGTTTGCACAATACGATCATGTATAAATTTCGATTTTTAGACAGATGATGCACGTCATCTGTCTTTTTTTCGTGCTTATAGCCAAAGATGAACCCAACACCATTTTCTGAAAAAGGAGAACCAAACAATGTCCAAAGTTATGATCATCGGATGCGGCGGTGTTGCATCCGTAGCCATTCACAAATGCTGCCAGAACAGTGAAGTATTTTCTGAAATTATGATTGCAAGCCGCACCCTTTCCAAGTGCGATGCTTTAAAAGAAAAGCTGGCTCCGACCACAAAAACCATTATCACAACAGCAAAGGTGGATGCCGACTGCACAGAAGAATTAATCGCCTTAATCAAACAGTATCAGCCGGATGCCGTATTAAATCTGGCTCTTCCTTATCAGGATCTTACCATTATGGATGCCTGCCTCGCATGTAAGGTTCCTTACATCGATACTGCAAATTACGAAGCAGAAAATACGGATGATCCGGCATGGCGTGCAATCTACGAAAAGAGATGCGAAGAGCTTGGCTTTTCTGCTTACTTTGATTACTCCTGGCAGTGGGCCTATATGGACCGTTTCAAGGAAGCCGGCATCACCGGTCTTCTCGGAACCGGCTTTGACCCGGGCGTCACCAGTGTCTTTGCAGCCTATGCACAGAAACACTATTTCGATGAAATTCACACGATTGATATTCTGGACTGCAACGGCGGCGACCACGGATATCCGTTTGCAACCAACTTCAATCCGGAAATCAACCTCCGCGAGGTATCCGCTCCCGGCTCTTACTGGGAAAACGGCCACTGGGTAGAAATTCCGCCAATGTCGATCAAACGGGAATATAACTTCGATGAGGTAGGCGAGAAGGATATGTACCTTCTTCACCATGAAGAAATTGAGGCTCTTGCCAAAAATATCCCGGGCGTAAAAAGAATCCGCTTCTTCATGACCTTCGGCCAGAGCTATCTGACCCATATGAAATGTCTGGAAAATGTAGGACTTCTCTCCACCACTCCGATTACCTTCAACGGACAGCAGATTGTACCGATCCAGTTTTTAAAAGAGCTTCTCCCGGATCCTTCCACCCTTGGCCCGCGCACCGTGGGTAAAACCAACATCGGCTGTATTTTTACCGGTATCAAGGACGGAAAAGAAAGAAGCATTTACATTTACAATGTCTGTGACCACCAGGAATGCTACCGGGAAGTAGAGTCTCAGGCGATCTCCTACACCACCGGCGTTCCGGCCATGATCGGAGCCATGATGGTCGTGAGCGGTCTCTGGAACAAGCCGGGTGTCTACACCACAGATGAATTCGATCCGGATCCGTATATGGAAGCACTCAACAAGTGGGGTCTTCCGTGGAAGGTCGTAGAAAATCCTGTTTTAGTAGATTAAGCCTATGTATAAGATAAACGAACTGCCAACTCCCTGTTTTGTCATTGATGAAGGCAAACTGGAAGAAAACTTAAAGATCCTGCACCAGGTAGAAGAACGCACCGGTGCAAAAATTCTGCTGGCTCAGAAATGCTTTTCCTGTTTTTCGGAATATCCGCTGATTGGAAAATATATCAGCGGAACGACTGCCAGCGGACTCTATGAGGCGCGGCTTGGCAAGGAAGAAATGGGGCTGGAGAATCATGTGTATTCTCCGGCCTACCGCCCGCAGGATATGGAAGAGCTCGCACAGATCTGCGATCACATTATTTTCAACTCAGAAAAGCAGCTCCGAACGCACCTCCCCGTACTTAAGGCTTCCGGAACCGCAAAAGCCGGACTTCGCATCAACCCGGAATGCTCCACGCAGGAAGGCCATGCGATTTATGATCCCTGTGCGCCCGGCTCCCGCATGGGCATCCGCGCCTGCGATTTTACAGACGAACTGGCCGATCTTGTGGACGGTCTTCATTTTCATACCCTCTGTGAACAGAATTCGGATGATCTGGAAACCACGCTGCGCGCCGTGGAAGAAAAATTCGGCAAGTGGCTTTTTAAAATGAACTGGCTTAACATGGGAGGCGGACATCATATCACCCGTGAGGATTACGATATCGAACGCCTGATTTCCTGTATCAACCATATGAAAGAAACGTATGGTCTTCAGATTTACCTGGAGCCCGGGGAAGCAGTTGCCTTAAACGCAGGCTACAATGTCACGGAAGTTCTCGACATTGTTGAAAATAACGGAAAAATTTTAATTCTTGACACTTCCGCTGCCTGCCATATGCCGGATGTGCTTGAGATGCCGTACCGCCCTCCGCTCAAAGGCAGCGGACTGCCTGGGGAAAAGCCTTATACCTACCGCCTTTCCTGCAATACCTGCCTGGCGGGCGACGTAATCGGCGAATATTCCTTCGATTCCCAAATCCGGATCGGTGACAGACTGTATTTTGAAGATATGGCGATTTATTCGATGGTAAAAACCAATACCTTTAACGGAATCCCACTCCCTTCCATCGCGGTGATGGACAAAGCTGGAAACTGCCGAATGATAAAGGAGTTTGGATATGAAGATTTCAAAAACCGATTGTCTTAGAACCCCAAAAGCCGATGGCTTTTACATGCCGGGCGAATTTGAGCCCCACGAAGGCACGCTGATGATCTGGCCGTGGCGTCCCGGTTCCTGGAATTACGGGGCAAAAGCGGCAAGAGCGGCATTTGCAAAAATTGCAGAAGCAATTGCCGCTTATGAGCAGGTTTATCTCTTCGTCCGGCCACAGGATAAGGCATCTGCACAGGAACTGCTTTCCTCCGACCGGATTCATCTGATCGAAGCCCAAACAGAGGATGCCTGGGCAAGAGATACCGGCGCTACGTTTGTGGTCAACGATCAGGGCGGGCGAAGAGGCATTCAATGGGAATTCAACGCCTGGGGCGGCCAGTATGACGGTCTGTACTCCCACTTTGAACATGACCGTGAGGTTCCGGAACGAATCTGCAATTTTCTCGGAGATTCCTTCTATAATGCCCGCCCCTTTGTTCTGGAAGGCGGCTCCATCCATGTCGACGGGGAAGGAACTCTGCTTACGACCGAAGAATGTCTGCTGAGTCCGGGGCGCAATCCTTCTCTTACAAAAGCGGAAATTGAAGAAAAGCTGCGGCAGTATCTTTCGGTCGAGAAAATCATCTGGCTGCCTTTTGGTATTTACAACGACGAAACCAACGGCCATATCGATAATATGTGCTGCTTTGTAAAGCCAGGAGAAGTACTTCTTGCCTGGACAGATGACGAAAACGATCCTCAGTATGCCAGAAGCAGGGCCGCTTTTGATCTTCTCTCCCATACCGTTGACGCGAAGGGACGAAGCTTTGTAATTCACAAGCTGCCCATTCCAAAGCATCCCATCTGTATTACAGAAGAAGATCTTCTCGGCTATGATTTTGAAGCTGGCGAAGATCAACGGGAAGCCGGGGAACGCCTTGCCGCCAGCTATATCAATTTTTATCTTGCCAATCACTGTGTCCTTCTTCCCCGTTTCGGCGATGAAAACGATACCGTGGCTGCAGAAATTCTCGGAAAATGCTTTCCGGATCGACGGATCCTCCCTGTCGATGCACGCGTCATTCTGACCGGCGGAGGCAACATTCACTGTATTACCCAGCAGATTCCGGCAAAGAAAAGAGGAAACAGATTATGAGAAATATAAAAATTGCCGCACTGCAGTTTTCATGCTGCAGCCAGGTACAGGAAAATATAGACAAAGCAGAGACCATGGTCCGTGAAGCCGCTTCCAACGGCGCCAATCTCATCCTTCTTCCTGAATTATTTGAAAGACCGTATTTTTGTCAGGAAAAGCGATACGATTATTATGATTATGCCCTGCCTTTGACAGAAAATCCCGCTGTCCGGCGTTTTCAGGCCGTTGCCAGAGAACTTGGAGTCGTGATTCCGGTCAGCTTTTATGAAAGAGATGTTCAGCGCCTGTTTAATTCCATTGCCATGATTGATGCAGACGGATCCATTCTTGGCGTTTACCGCAAGACCCATATCCCGGACGATCATTTTTATCAGGAAAAATTCTATTTCACTCCGGGAGATACGGGATTCAAAGTCTTTGAAACACGTTTTGGAACCGTCGGCGTCGGCATCTGCTGGGACCAGTGGTTTCCGGAAACAGCACGATGTATGGCTGTTCAGGGAGCTGAAATCCTGCTCTATCCTACCGCAATCGGAAGTGAGCCGATCCTGAATGTAGACAGCAGCGGGCACTGGCGGCGCGTCATGCAGGGACATGCTGCCGCAAATCTTATTCCGGTTGCTGCTGCAAACCGGATTGGTACCGAAACCGTAACGCCCTGTGAAGAAAATGGCGGCCAGTCCTCTTCTCTTACTTTCTACGGCTCTTCCTTTATTGCCGATGCAACCGGTGAACTTGTGGCATCTGCCGGAAGAGATACCGAGGAAATCCTGTACGCCTCCTTCGATCTGGATGCCCTGAGCGAAGAACGTTTTTCCTGGGGGCTTTTCCGTGACCGGCGGCCGGAAACTTACCGTATCATGACGAAACAGTAAAGCTCTGTCTCTTCCTGTTGTAACTCTTCCTACAGCGGTGCGCTGCATCACATATTCTAACTACAAAGGAGAACCGCTATGCAATATGGAGTTTTATGTCTGCTGCCGCCTGCGGCGATGCTGATTTTTGCATTAAAAACGAAAAAATCTTTCGAAGCTCTGATTTTCGGAACCCTGGTTGCCTATCTCATCATGTACAAAGCAGCTTTTATCGGACCCTGGTGTGATCTGCTGCTTTCGGAGATCAGCAACGCAGATAACCAGTATATTCTTCTTCTCTGCGGACTGTTCGGAGGCTTCATCTTCCTGCTCCGCGAGGCAAAAGGAACACTTGGTTTTTCCAACCTGTTAAGCCGCTTCTGTAAAAATGAACGGATCACCATGATGATGTCGGTATTTCTCGGAATCATTATTTTTGTCGATGATTATCTCAACATCATGACCGTTGGAACCTGTATGAAGGATGTCTGTGATAAACGAAAAGTCCCACGCCAGGCGCTTGCCTATATCATTGACTCAACCGGTGCACCTGTCTGCGCACTGATTCCCTTTTCCACCTGGGTAGTTTTTTATTCCGGTGTTTTTATTCAGGAACCGGACATTCTCAATATGGGCTTTTCCACCGGTATGAGTGTTTACTTAAAAGTGCTTCCTTATATGTTTTATCCCATGGCTGCACTTCTGGTTGTCATTCTGTTTGCCTGCAAACTGATGCCAAAGCTCGGAAAAATGAAAGATGCCTATACCGATCTGGAAAAGAAAGAGCAGACACCGGAGCATCCAAAAATGCACAATGCCCCTTCCGTTGACATTGCCATGGCCGGAATGAGCGTTGATTACCCGCCCGAAAATACCAATGCCGGAAATATACTGGATTTTCTGATCCCCATCGGAATTCTGATCGGTGTGACAGTAGCCACACAGGATATGATGCAGGCGATTATTCTTGCTCTTGCTTCCTGTATGATTCTTTATCTTCCGCGGAAAAAAATGACCTTTACGCGGTACGTGGAACTGTTCTTTGCCGGCTTTGCAGATATTCTTCCGGTTCTCGCCATTCTTCTTGCATCCTTTATGATCAAGACTGCCTGCGGCGAAATGGGACTCTCGGAATACGTCATCAACCTGTGTGTTCCGTATATGAATGCCAAAACACTGGCAGCTATTATTTTTGTTGTCATTGCAGTTCTGACCTTTGTCACCAGCTCTTTCTGGGGAATTGAGGCCGTAGCCGTTTCCATCGTTGTTCCGCTTGCCAGCGCCCTTGGTGCTAATGTACTTCTGGCGCTTGGCGCTGTCGTATCCGGCGGTGTTTTCGGAAGCCATGCATGCTTCTATTCCGACGCAACGGTTCTTTCCTCCGCGACCTGCGAGATTGACAATATGTCACATGCCGTGTCGCAGTTTCCTTACGTCCTGATCAGTGCTGCTCTCGCCGTAGCGGGATTTTTAATCTGCGGAATTTTTGCTCTTTAAAAAGCACCCTTAAAATAAAAAAAGTCTTCGACGATCGGATTTTCCCAGATTCGTCGAAGGCTTTTTTTGTTTTTTTATTCTTTTACACTCAACCGCACCAGCGCACGCTGCAGCTTGGCTTCGGCAATACGGTATTCTTTGTCTGTCAGACCGCCGTTTGCCAGCGCCTGCTCGGCCCTGTGTTTGGCAGCCTCGGCGCGCTCTGCATCAATATCCTCTTCCCACTCCCAGGTTGTTGCCAGGACACGGCAGACCCCGTTCATCATGGAAAGCATTCCGCCGATGCAGGCGGCATTTCTTCTCGTTCCGTCCTCCAGCACAATATGCGCCTCGCCCATACCAAGTGCAGTGCAGTAATTGCAGTGCCCAGGCAGAATTGCCAGGTCGCCGCTGATGGTTCTGCAGACAACGCGCGCTACGTCACCTTCATAGAGAAGTCCGTCCGGCGTGCCGACACGTAAAGGAAATGTACTCATACGTCATTCCTCCTTTACTGATTCAGTGCTTTTGCTTTTTCAAATACCTCGTCGATGGTACCTGCAAACAGGAAACAGCTCTCCGGAAGATCGTCGCACTCGCCGTCAAGGATCATGCGGAATCCGCGCAGAGTTTCTTTTAACGGCACATATTTTCCTTCCATACCGGTAAACTGCTCCGCTACCGAGAAGCTCTGGGACAGGAAACGCTGTACCTTACGGGCACGGCTGACCGTCAGCTTATCCTCCTCGGACAGCTCATCCATACCCATGATGGCGATGATATCCTGCAGCTCTTTGTATCTCTGCAGCACCTGCTGTACGGCACGTGCTACCTCATAGTGCTCATGGCCTACGATTTCCGGTGTCAGGATACGGCTGGTAGAATCGAGCGGATCAACGGCCGGGTAAATACCCTGGCTGGAGATTTCACGGGAAAGTACCGTCGTGGCATCCAGATGGGTAAACGTTGTTGCCGGAGCCGGGTCGGTCAGGTCATCGGCCGGCACGTAAACAGCCTGTACCGATGTGATGGATCCCTTTCTTGTGGAAGTAATACGCTCCTGCAGTGCGCCCATCTCGGTTGCCAGCGTCGGCTGGTATCCTACTGCGGACGGCATACGGCCAAGCAGAGCCGAAACCTCGGAACCTGCCTGCGTAAATCGGAAAATATTATCGATGAACAGCAGCACATCCTGATTTTTCACATCACGGAAGTATTCTGCCATGGTAAGGCCGGAAAGTCCGACACGCATACGCGCTCCCGGCGGCTCGTTCATCTGTCCATAGACCAGTGCTGTTTTGTCGATAACACCGCTCTCTTTCATCTCGTTGTAAAGGTCATTTCCTTCACGGGTACGCTCTCCGACACCGGTGAAAACGGAAAGTCCGCCGTGTGCCGTTGCCACGTTGTGGATCAGCTCCATGATAAGGACTGTTTTTCCAACGCCGGCACCGCCGAACAGACCGATTTTTCCGCCCTTGGCATACGGGCAGATCAGGTCAACGACCTTGATTCCGGTTTCGAGGATTTCCGTTGCCGGAACCTGTTCCTCATAGGACGGCGGATCGCGGTGGATCGGCCATTTTTCTGCTGTTTCCGGTGCCGGCTTATTGTCTACGGTCTCACCGAGCAGGTTGAACACGCGGCCTAAACACTCCTCTCCGACCGGAACGGCGATCGGGCCGCCCGTGTCGACTGCTTTCGTTCCGCGGACAAGTCCGTCTGTGGACTTCATGGCAATGCAGCGAACCATGTTGTCGCCCGTCTGCTGCGCCACTTCCACAACCAGCTTCTCGCCGTGATTGTCTATCTCGATGGCATTCAGAAGTGCCGGCAGCTCTCCTTCCGGAAAACGGATGTCCAGAACAGGACCCGTTACCTGCACAACCTCGCCAATGTGTTTTTCACTCATTTAACGACTTCTCCTCACTTTTCTTGTTTCCACTCTTACACGCCTTCCGCACCGCCGACGATCTCCGTGATCTCCTGCGTAATGCTTGCCTGACGGGCACGGTTGTAATACAGATTGAGCTGTTCAATCATCTCCTCTGCATTTCCCGTTGCCGCCTCCATTGCGGTACGGCGTGCCGCAAGCTCACTTACCACACTCTCACAGATACCGCCGTAGATCAGGCCGCCTAAGTATTCCGGCACAATCGCTTCGAATACCTCGACACCGTTTGGCTCATACAGGATCAGATTTCGGATTTTTTTCGCTTCCGGATCCTCTCCGTCCTCTTTTGCAATGTCAATCAGAGGCAGGATCGGCACGGAAACCGGCATCTGCGACAGCATCGACACGAATTTTGTGTAACAAAGCTCCACATGTCCGAAGGTCCCTTTCCGGAACTCACGGCACAGTGCGCGCGCGATCTCAAAGCTGTCTGCCACGGAAAGATTTGCGATCTCGGCAAAGCTGTCCGTCAGGATGTCCAGCTTCCGGGATTTTGCATACTCCACTGCCTTTTTACCGACCGGAACCACACAGATCTCTTTTCCTTTGGCATCTGCCTCAAAGCATCGGAACAGATTGGCGTTGTATCCGCCCGCAAGGCCGCGGTCTCCGGCAACCAGCACGTAGCAGCATTTCTCGTTTTTTGCCTCTTTTGCATAAATGGAATAAAATTCCGTGTTTCCTTTAGCAATATCCTGCAAAGTGCGGTACAGCTCCTGAAAATACGGACGGCAGGTATCAGCCCGCTCCTTCGCTTTTCGCAGCTTGGAGGACGCTACAAGTTCCATCGCCTTGGTAATCTGCATCGTGCTTTCGACACTTTTGATCCGCAGCTTTACGGCTTTCATGTTTGCAGCCATAGGCTCCTCCTTCTTTCCTTATTTTGCAGGTCTTGTATTGATAAAGTTTTCGGTGTACGATTCGAGCGCATTTTTCAGCTTCTCCTCGGTATCCGCCTCGAGTTTTCCGGTCGCGGAAATCTCCTGCATCACGGCAGCACCCTCTGCATCGGTATCAAGCCAGGTATACAGTCCGTCCTCATAGGCGCGGACATCCTCAGCTGCAACCTTTGACAGAATTCCTTTCGTTACCGCATAAAGAATGGCCACCTGTTTTTCTACCGGAACCGGTGCATTCTGGTTCTGTTTTAATACTTCCACGATACGCACACCCTGCTCCAGACGCGCCTTTGTATCGGCATCCAGGTCGGATCCGAACTGTGCAAAGCTTGCCAGCTCGCGGTACTGGGAATAGATCAGTTTCAGAGTTCCGGCTACCTTCTTCATCGCCTTAATCTGCGCATTTCCACCGACACGGGATACGGATACGCCAGGGTTTACCGCCGGCATAACGCCCGAGTGGAACAGCTCTGTCTCAAGGAAAATCTGGCCGTCTGTGATGGAGATGACGTTCGTCGGAATATAGGCGGAAATATCGCCTGCCTGGGTCTCAATGATCGGCAGGGCCGTCATGGATCCGCCGCCGTGTTCATCGTCCAGCTTTGCGGCACGCTCCAGAAGCCTGGAATGGAGATAGAAAACATCTCCCGGATAAGCCTCACGTCCCGGCGGACGGCGGATCAGCAGTGAGAGTGCACGGTATGCAACCGCGTGCTTACTTAAGTCATCATAAATGATCAGCACATCTTTTCCCTGATACATAAAGTACTCGCCCATGGCACAGCCGGAATACGGTACGATATACTGCAGCGGGCTCGCTTCGGATGCCGTCGCTGCCACGACGATGGTGTACGCCATTGCGCCGTTCTTCTCAAGATTTTCTACTAAGGACGCTACTGTCGAACGTTTCTGTCCGATGGCAACGTAGATACAGATCACATCCTTGCCTTTCTGGTTCAGAATGGTATCGGTTGCGATCGTTGTCTTTCCGGTCTGACGGTCTCCGATGATCAGCTCTCGCTGACCTCTTCCGATCGGAACCATGGAATCGATCGCTTTAATACCGGTCTGCAGCGGCTGATTAACACCTTTTCTCTCACAGATGCCCGGTGCCGGGCTTTCAATCGGACGGTACTCTGCTGCCGTAATCGGGCCTGCGCCGTCGATTGGCTGGCCGAGCGCGTTGACAACGCGTCCGATCATACCTTCTCCGACCGGAACCGAAACGACCTTTCCCGTTCTTTTTACAAGCTGTCCCTCGCTGATGTTCTCGCCGGAACCGAATAAAACGACAGATACACTGTTTTCCTCGAGGTTCTGTGCCATTCCATAGCTTCCATCCTCGAACTCCAGCAGCTCGCCTGCCATACAGTTCGAAAGACCGCTGGCTCTTGCGATTCCGTCTCCGACCATCAGAACGGTGCCTGTCTCATCCTGCCGGATCGCATTTTCATAATATTTGATCTGGCTGCGGATGACCTTGGATATTTCTTCTGGTTTCAGTTGCATTTTTTCCTCCTACACCACTGTATCGCTGATTCTTCTGGAAAGCTCGGCCAAACGTCCCTTTACGGTTCCGTCAAACAGCTTTCCGTCGAGCTCCACGCGGACACCCGCCAGAACGGACGGATCGGTTTTCAGTTCCATCACGACTGTTTTTCCGCTCATTGTTTCCAGTTTTTTCTTCAGAAGCTCTTCCTGTTCCTTCGACAGGGATGCTGCGCTCGTCACAACTGCCTCGGCAATGTTGTGCGCCGCAAAGTATCTGCGCTGAAACGCTTCCTGGCATCCGCCGAATTCCCGGAGAAGATTTTTTTCACACAGCAGTTTGATAAAATTGACCAAATACGGTTCCGCCTGGCTGCCAAATGCCGCGTCGATCAGCCCGATCCGCTCTTTTCGCGGAATCGAAGGCTCCGATAAAAGGCGCGGATACTCCGGATTTTCCCGGAACAGAGCTCGGATCTCCTTCATCTCGGAAAGGATTTCCTCTTCGAGATGCTCCTCTGCGGCCAGCTCATACAGGCTCCCACCGTATACTCTGGCAGTTTCTGTCATGATGCTTCACCTACATTCGATATAAATTCATCTATCAGCTTCTCATGGTCTTTTTCATTAATCTCACGTTCAATGACTTTTCCGGCAATATCCATGGCAATGCCGCCGATCTCGCCTTTGACTTCATTGACCGCTTTCTTTTTCTCCTGGGCAATCTCTTTTTCTGCCTTGTTTTTCAGGGCAGCTGCCTGTTCGGAAGCCTCTTTTACGATTTTCTCGCTCTGCAGCGTCGCTGTCTTTCTGGCGCTTTCGAGAATCTCGTTGGCCTTTGCCTTGGCCTCCTGCATATTCTGCTCATATTCCTCTTTGATGGCGTTGGCTTCTTTTTTTGCCGCCTCTGCGTCTGTAATCTCCGCATCGGCTGCCGCACGCCGTTTTTCCAGCATCTCATTGATCGGTTTGAAAAGGAACCGTTTGATCAGATACATCTGGATGAAGAGGTTGCAGATCTGTGCGATAAAAGTCCAGGGGACAATTCCTACCAGTTCCTGAACCTGCATAGTTTCTTTCCTCCTAGCAATCATTTACTCCTTGCAACTATTTCAGGAAGTTCATGAACATTCCCGGTGCTACGAAGATCAGAAGCAGGCCGGTTACGAAACCGTAAATACCTGTGGTCTCTGCGATCGCACAGCCAAGAAGCATCGTACTTGTTACATCACCTTTGCATTCCGGCTGACGTCCGATTGCCTCAAGTGCCTTTGCTACGGCGTTACCTTCACCGATACCAGGTCCGATACCTGCGATCAGGGAGCATCCTGCGCCGATTGCGCATCCTGCGAGAGCGATACCTTTTGCTAAAATCTGAAAATCCATCTTGTTTTCCTCCTGTATTTTCTTTTTGTAAACCTCATTTTTTAATCTCTTTAGCCTTCCTCTGCTGCATTCGCAATGTACATGACAGTCAGCATACAGAAAATAAAGGCCTGCATCACGCCGGAGAACCAGTCAAAATAGACCGACAGAACAGCCGGAACACCGACGTCCAGAATCGGGATCTGTGAAAGGGTTCTTCCGAGCACGCCGGGAAGCAGTCCCAGCAGCTTTCCGCTTGCCAGTGCCAGAGATCCGTAGATCAGGGCATTGATGACAACGCCGGAAAGGATGTTTCCAAAGTGACGGCACGCCATACTGATCGGCGTTGCGAGCTCCGACAAAACGTTAAACGGTGTCATAACCGCAATCGGAGTCGTGAAGCCCTTCAGATATCCGCCAAAACCGTTGGTTTTGATCTTCTGTGTGGTGATCATGATGAAAACCACAACAGCCCAGGCCGCCTCGGTAGAAAGATCTGCTGTCGGACTTCGAAGTCCGATCAGGCTGATCAGGTTCGAGACAACGCTGGTCGCGAAAAGCGCCGACACAAAAGGAATCAGATACCGGAATTTTTCTCCCATGTTGCCGATGACGAATTTATTTGCGGTCTCCACAATCATTTCTGCCACCGCCTGGCGTTTGGAGATGTTCCGTATCTTCAAATCTCTTGTGAGCCAGATGCAAAGTCCGGTAATGAGTGCCATTACAATCCAGCTTACCACCAGCGTTTCGCTGATCTGAATTTTCCCGAACAGCGGAAAATCGATCGGGATCGTAAAAAAGACTTTTGCACCGGAGATATCAACCTCCATTCTCTTTTCTCACCTCCTCTGTATGAGATAAAATAAAAAATTTGAACCTTTTGTCAAAGCGGATCTTCACAATCCGCTTCGCTGCTTGCTCATAACCGAATCGCTGCTTCGCTGTTTCGGTTTAAAAACGCCGTCCCGTCTTTGCGGCTTTCGCCAAAGATCAGGTTCAGCGCTTTATGCTGTTTTTTATGCCCTTCAGCTTGATGGCCGTTCCCGGAATTAAAAGCGGCAGGATTCCTGCGGCAAACTGGAAGCATGGAAGCACAATCGCCAGAATTGCCCAGAGCATCTGCATCAGGTTTCTCTGCGAATAGCTTGCCTGCATCCGCCGTTTTGCTCCCGCCTCGTCTGTCTCGGACACTGCTTTTTGTACTGCCATGCCCATCAGGAAAAAGTTCAGCACCGCAACGGCACCGCCTCCGATTCCCCCGAGGATCACCCGATAGTCAAATGGGATTTTTTCCGGCCAGATCAGGTGCAGGATCAGAAACCCGACCCACATCACAACCACGCCGACAACAGTATAGATGGCAACATTTTTCGTCTCCTTTTTTACGGCCGGCTGGACCTTGTCTCCGAAATTGCTCATATCGCCTTGTTTCCTTTCTAAGGGATTTTCCCCTTAAAATCAGTCTGAAATCTTTTCTCTGCCACTTGATCTTCGTCAACTGTGAAAACTTTTTCAGACACGTTCTAAATATGTCGGTTGAAAGACACCCGCTTTTTCTTCTTTTTTCCGTCCGGCTCCGTCTCGATGCGTTTCTGATGCCGCAGAACGCTCTGCCCGAATTTCCAGGCTGTCACGGCACCGCCTCCGATCCCAAAGAAAAAGCCGAGCAGATAAATCCATGTTCCAACCGAAAAGCGGTCGCAAAGCCACCAGCAAAGTGCCAGACAAAGAAAAAGAGGCGTCACAAGGGACAGTCCGAATTGTGTCAACATTGTGAGATTGGTAATCATCCCCGTCCACTTCTTCATATCCTGTCCCTTTCTGCCGTCTCTTTTTTGTCAGACTTTCGGGTCTGCGTTCTGTCTTCCATTTTTGTAACCGCTTAGTCAGATTGTACCATAAACGTTTTCATAAGACAAATGAATTTGTATATTTTCCAAATTATTTGTTTTTATTTACATTCTTTTCATAATAATTGGAACAATTTTCTCATTTTGTCCCATTGCAAAATTGCAGCGTTCACCTCGCTTCTTATTTTTTGAAAAAAACTGCGGTTTTATTCCACACATACTGCCGTTTTTTCTTTCCAACCGGAAAGCTGATAGCTTACCTCATAGTGTCCCGGCTCCAGCAGGTATCTGCCGTTTTCTTCTGATCCGAGCACTTCTGCAACCGCTTCTTTTTCACTTTTGGCAACCATTGGAAGTACGGCCTCTGCGGTACAGTCGAACGGAACATCCATGGTGATGGTCACGTGCTCTTTGTCGAAAAGCTCCCAGCGAATGCTGTACATTCCCGATGCAGAATCATATTTTGCCTCTGCATACCTCAAATCCCAGTTCAGCGTCGGTGCAAACTGTACGGTCCTGACACCCGGATGGGATTCCATCGTGTTGATGCCGGCAACGTGACGGAACATCCATTCCTGGATGGAGCCGTAAGCATAATGGTTCATACTGTTCATACTGATGCCGGAAATCGTACCGTCCGCAAGAAGGGAATTCCAGCGTTCCCAAACGGTAGTTGCACCAAGCTTAACCTCATAAAGCCAACCCGGAAATTCCTCGTTCAGCAACAGTTCGTAGGCAAGATCATTCATGCCGTTGTCGGTGAGCACATTGTTCAGCAATGGTGTTCCGACAAATCCCGTCTTCAGTTTGTGGTTACTCTGCTCAAACAGCTTCAGAAGCTGCCGTTTTGTCAGCTCTTCGTTCTTTGACAGATGGTATTTCAGCGTCAGCAGCAGCGCCGTCTGTGTTTTGATGCAGCAGCGGCCTGTTGCGCTGTAATATTCTTCCTGTACCACAGCAAACTGCTCCTCGGACAGCTTCTGATACTTCTCCTGCTCCTCGCGGTATCCCAGCACACCGGCCGCTTTTCCCACGATTCCTGCGCTGATCGCATAATACAGGTTTGCAATAAACTCCTCGTCCGTTGCACCCATGACCTGCTCCGCGCCCTGTACCGGATTGTCCAGTGCCAGCCAGTCGCCGAAGTGGAAAATATACCGCCAGCCGTGGTTATCCCCATCCACTTTCGTGATGTAATCCACCCACGATTTCATGCTCACAAACTGATCTTCCAGAATACTCTTATCCCCGTAAAACAGATACAGATTCCACGGAATGATGCACGCCGCATCGCCCCAGACACACGCTGCATCCTCGACGCCGCACGACGGCACCATGTACGGCACCTTTCCGCCGAGCACGCTCTGCTCTTTTGCCATGTCGTACAGGTATTTTGCATAGAATGCATACGTATCTTCGAGATACATCGCCGTCGGCGAGAACACCTGCGCATCACCCGTCCATCCCATGCGCTCATCACGCTGCGGGCAGTCGGTCGGAACATCTACAAAATTGCACTTTAATCCCCAGCGCACATTACTGATGAGTTGGTTGACCAAATCACTTCCTGTTTTCATCCAGCCTGTCGCGGTGATATTGCTGTAGTAAGCAAGTCCGGTGAAATCCTCCTTTTTCAGATCCGGAATACCATCGATTTTTACATAACGGTATCCATAGAAGGTAAAATGCGGCACAAGATCTATTTCCGTTCCATCCGAAATATAAATGTATTCGGATTTTGCACTCCGCAAATTTTCATTGTAGAAATTGCCGTGCTGCAGAATTTCTCCTGTCTGAACATGTACTTTTGTTCCTTTTGGCACGTTGACATGGAGTTTAAAGATTCCCGTGAATTCCTGTCCCATATCGAAAACCAGCTCACCTGCCGGAGTATGAATCAATTCTTTTGGCCGGAAAGTTTCATGAACCGTCACCGGAAGACTCATGCGATCGGTCAGTTCCCCTTTCGGTGCATCACAGAGGACTGCCTGCTCTGCAGGAAGATCCGGCAGCGTATCATCCCGATGCTCGCCGTCGTAGACATTGGAAAACGAAATTTTGCTGCGTCGTATCTGCCATGTCTCATCTGTACCGATGACTTCTTCCGAGCCGTCTGTATACATAAGATGCAGCTCCGCAATCAGCTTCCAGTCATTTCCGTAAAAGCCTCTATCCTCAAACGCACTGAAACCAAACCGCGCCTTATACCAGCCGTTGCCAAGCAGTACACGGAGTGTTCCCTCGCTCGAAAACTCCTCTGTCACATCGTATGTCTGATACTGTACCCACTCATTATAATCATTACTGTACGGTGTCAGATATTCATTTCCAACATGCTTCTCATCAACAAACACTTCATACAGTCCAAGTCCGCATATATACAGCCGTGCTTTTGCCACTTCTTTTACCGGAATAATTTTCTTTTCAAAATAAGGATGGCGTTTTTCTTCACTGCTGCAGGAGATCCATTTGGCAGACCATGCTTCCTCCCGCTTTCCAGTTTCAAAAAACTGCACTTCGCTTACTGCTTTTTCTCCGGCATCGCTGCCTGCTTCCACCGTCCAGTAATACCGTGTTCTCGGCTCCAACTTCAGTTTCACCGGATAGCAAAGGCTACTCGCTTTCGTATCCTCCCCCGAGTCAAACAACAGATGTTCCATCGCCTCATCCGATGATACACGGATCCTTGCGTAACTCTGCTGCTTTCCTTTCGCTTCTTTTATTTTCCACGAAAAGACCGTCCGTTCCATCCGAAATCCCACCGGATTTTCCAGATGGTTCACTTGTGCGTGATAAATCTTCATATTTAAATTCCTCCTCCCTTTTTGTATTTCAAATATCCCCATTTTTTTTATTTTATCATAATGCATGTTTTCAAAAAAGGTTCTGTTTTGCAGGAAAAAGCATCTTTATTTGCACCCATTCCGGACAAAGCCTGTGCTTTTTTCTCCGTATCATACTCCTTTCTCCCGTCCCTGAATATCAAAAATGCCGGATTCTCTACCACAAATCCGACATTTTTGATTTCCATCCCTATCTTATCTTCAGTTCAGCAATTCATCCGCCAGCGTTCTCTTCGGCACATAGTGCACATCGTTCTCATCCCGGTAATAATTCGTATTTCCATCCTCCGGCACATCCACCAGATGAATCTCCTCCGCCGGTTTTCCAAACGCCACAATCAAAAGCGGCCGGATCTCCTCAGGCAGTCCAAGTACCTCCATTACCTCGCCCGCCTGAAAATTCCCGATCATACAACCGCCAAGCCCCTGCTCCACCGCCGCAAGCAGCATCGTCTGCGCTACAATTCCGACATCCTTCTGATACCGGTTCAGATTCTCATCAATCCCCTTATCCTGACAGATTACAACAAAGCCCGTCGGCCGTTTCCCCGGATGCGGCAAAACCATCTCCGGCAGCGCCCGCGCCCACTTCGTCAGTCCCTGCACCTTCTCCACTTCTTCCGGCTCCCACGCCAGAAAATACTTCAACGGCTGCTTATTCACACTCGAAGGACAAAGCCGCGCGCAATCCACAAACCCTTCCAACGTCTCCCGCGAAATCCGCACCGACTCATCAAATCCACGATAACTCCTGTTCTTCAACACCAGATCCTTTAACATCTTTTCATCAGCCTCCTGTCTTAATTTTTTTCTATCTCCCACTCTACCACACCTCCCACCCCCTATCAATCACCTTTTTCTCATTTCCCTCTTGACATACTTTGATATTCAAAGTATTATATATCTAGTTTTTAAAACTACATCACAAAGCATTTTACATTACATTTTTATTCTATTTATTCGTCACCAATAACCAGACCTCAAGCCAGTCGCCGCGCCTGCCCGGAAGACGCTCCACGGCGCGGCGAC
>OAWA01000685.1_pt1 | contig 21451 bp, 21 predicted proteins | sample 1516971 | NCBI WGS metagenome assembly OAWA01 (sample SAMEA2580097, study PRJEB22360) | human gut metagenome | biome: human gut; feature: human-associated habitat; material: faeces | place: Denmark | collected 2008/2010
AAGTGGATGAACCGAACCATGTTTGGGTCAGCGACGTCACTTGCTTTAAGGTTAAAGGCAAGTATCTCTATATCTGCGTAATCCTCGACCTTTTCTCACGTAAAGTAGTGGTCCACAGAGTATCGCCAAAGAATAGCACCTATCTGGTCACCTCTACCTTTCGTCAGGCATATCGGAACAGAAACGAGCCCCAGCAGCTGATGTTTCACAGCGACCAGGGCCCACAATATACATCCAACACATTCCGGAAACTGCTTCGCATGAACAAGATTCTCCAGTCTTTCTCGAAGTCCGGCCGTCCTCATGACAACGCTGTGGCAGAGTCCTTCTTTGCCTCCATAAAGCGGGAGGAGATCTATCGGACACAGTATCACTCCAAGCGCCAGTTCATGAAAAGCGTTGATACTTATATAGAATTTTATAACAAGCGCCCCCACAGCACGCTCAACCACAAGACACCGGATGGGTGCGAATTGCTCCATGTGCAAAGGAAAGAGCGGACAGGCTGATCTGGGCAAAGGGTTCAAAACTTGGTATTTTTCGTTTTTCAACCACCAAGCTTGCGACTTTCATCTTTGCGATAAAATGGGCGGGCCACACATGAAAAGAGAGAAAGCCTGAAATATCAAGGCTTTCTTCCATAAAATGAGGGGAGGCGTATTGGACAGTCTAAGAAAACTGTTCAATACGCCTCCCCTCATCCAAAAGGGAAACCCGTTGGAGCACAAAGGTTTCGGTGCGTTTGTACAATTTTTTCACTGTTTAGAGAAAACACCCGGAGCCATTGCGCCGCAATGACTCCGGGTGTTTTGCAAATAGTCGTCAAATAGTAGTCAGCATTGCATGATCTCATTCAGCAGGCTTCATGCATTCGCCTGCTGGAGATAGAATTCACTGTCCGTGACCTTGGTGACAAAGTCATATTCCAGTCTAGTAGCTTTGGAGGGAATGATATTGTACCGTTTGCATACTGCGCGAAAGTGAACAAGATATGCAGTATCTTCCTGCGTAAGAGGTGCGACCCACCCATTCTCGGCGCCGTGCTGTTCTATCTGCTGTAAATATTGCAGCTCCTGTTTACTCATTCTCACTCACCGTCCGATACTCTGAAATCAATTGATCCGCCACATCTTCCCAAATGATCATGCGAAAAGGATCATACTGTCCCAAGGGAACTGCTCCGAATGCTTTCATATAATATGTTCGAAGCTCTGTGGTTTTTGCCCGGAAAAACAATACTCCGTCAAAGCCAGCGTCTACTGATATCTTCGCGGCATAAGCAAAGAGGGCCTTGGCGATACCAATATACTTCTTCTGTCCGTCAGTTTGCTTCAACAAATTTGCGTTGCTGTGTCCCGCGCTCTCCACATAGATCACTTCTACGGCCATTCCCTTTTCGTTGATTCGATAGGACATCAGTCCCAGCAATTCATCGTCATCGCATCTGTGGAGAGCCACTTTATTCGGCATGCTTTGAGCCGCCGAAGTTGTCCACTGGGTCTGCCACTTTTGCGTGAGGCCAAAATCTGTGTCTGTAGCCGGAACAACTTTCACTGGGATTTTCTCTCGCATTGTGTCATTCCATACAAACAACTGCATTTCGGACGGCCTCCCTTTTCAATGTCACTGTACCACAGTTTCAAAAGAATCGCAAGTGTTGCAGCGTGCTGCGTTCTGATTTATCTGGCCAAAAATGGAAAGTGCAAGGAAATTCCGACGATTGGCGAAAATTTTCCCCGACACTTGGCGTTCATTTTATCAGACGCTTTGTAATATGTAGTATGATGAAGGGATGCCAAAGGGCACCGGCTATTTTCCCGGCGCCCTTTGGCGTTTATCAGAGGTGGGCTGGTATCGTTTTTACATCTCAGTTAGCTTGAGGAGCTCCTCCCAATTGTGGTCTATACTTTCTTCTTAACCTCCACGATCATTCACTTGTTGCCGGGCATAAATAAGTACTTCTTCACATTTGTCCGCCCTTCTCTATCCACCGTCAGATTTTACGCTTACTTCCTTTCTGCATAATAATGCCTCCTCACTCGTTATTCATTCCCAAATAGGCAACAAGTATTCGGCCCGTTTGGGATAATACCCCTTTTCAGCTATCCGAATTGCAAAGTCACGCTCGTCTGGGACGGCCCCGAAAAACACCATCTGTTATACAGTCTGTAAAACGCTAAAAAGTATCGCTTAATAACGTCAAATACGGCAGCAAAGGTTGAATTTCAATAGAATTCAATTCCTTTTTTCCGCCCAGCGCAGGAATTGGCAGGAATGCATAGCATTGATCTGGTGATATCTTGCCATATTTCTTTTCCGCATTATAAAATAAATCCAAATCAAAATAGGTATTTTGAAAAGTACTATCCTCTATATTTTGAGCAAAAAATTCATCTCCACACATTACAATTTCTGATATTCCATCTGTCATTTTATACAATTGAATATATCCATCTAGATTCCAAGCAACAACATCACCGAAAACTGTCGTTGCAAACGGAATATCAGACTCCCAAAAATCTTTTCCTTTCAAAATCTCAAGAAATTGATTGATACTTTTTGAATTAATAATGCGAATATAGCCATTTAAAAGTTCCACGCTATTGGCGGAGACAAGCTTTTGAATATTAGTAGGTAATTTCTTCAATTATTCCGCCTCCAATTTGACGTTCATTTTTATCTGAGCCAAATCCTGATTGGGGTGCTCTTGGACAAATTGATTCACAGCTGAATCTAGCAATACAACTCTTGATGACCACTGTCCGCCTATTGAAGAATTGATGTTTTTGTCTCCCATCCTGGAGACGGTTAATGGATTTCCGCCAGCGATTTGATCTGGATTGTGCAAAGCAGCCTGGGTTTGAATCCACGCATCCGCTTCTCTTTTTGCCTCACTAAAATTCATACCCTTTTTCTGATTTGACTGGATGCGCTGAGTTATCGCTTTCTCACGCGCCCTTTGTTGGGCTATCCCAGCCTCAGGCAGCCGGCCATTTCCTGTTTCGGCTTTCCTCAACTGATACTCACGCCGGTTCTTTATATTTTCCGCAACTGTTTGGCTGTTTATACCACGTTCTTGTGCCTTTAACTGCCGGTCAAATTCTTTTTTCTGTGCAGCATTGACATTTTCCGGGTATTTAAATTTTATAATAGCTTGCTCCATCCTTTCGAATGATTTGCGCTCTTTATTATCGTTATTTGGGGGCACTATATCAGATAATTTCGGTGTAGCGGTTTGACCCGAATCATCTGGAAGATCTGCTCGATATATCAAATCGCCAGAATCATTTGGAAGGTCAGCAAAGTTTTGGGGAGAAGCTTCAAGAGATTTCAACTCTCCGGACTCCAGGGCTCCTTCTCTGGTCTCCAAAGGCATTACCACGCGCCTCCCAATTCATAGAGTTCGTGATACTGCTGAATATCACTTCTGACATGGTCAGCTGCATACAGTAAAATTATCCTGCGGATCTCTTGAGCCACAGTCTCAGATACCGTCAGAAATTCCATGATCCGTCTATCTGCTATTGCCACAAATTCATCTGCCGACGTGGATGTCTGACGGGTTTCCTCTATCAAACCTTTCCCGCGGGCTAGGCAATAAAGCACATAGCCGCGATCTTCCCGAGATAGTGGTTGCTGCTCCACCAAAGTCTGGTAGAGTAGTCTCTTAACCCCCTGCCCGGTTTTCTGCCGGTCAATCCATGTCTTGATTTTGTCAACTTTCTCCCGCTCAAGTAAGAGCCCATCAGGGCTATCTTGCAGTAAAATTTTATAGATACTTTCTGACAAAGCATCTGGCGTAAACTTGGGCGGTGTATAGGAGAATAGCTTGGCCTGATTGAAATAGTTAACCCTACATAGCACTGGCTCCAGCCAATGGTTCTGATAGACTGCCGCTACGCCTGTGTCCAACCGGGATAGTTCCACTATCTGGTCGTCGTTTAGCCCAGCGGCCTTGCCCACCAGCATCCGATCTCCCTCATCCGGCAGACGGAGGATGATCTTAGTGTTGGTATTCCGGATAGCCGCCATATCCAACAGGCCGGGAGCCTGATCTGCGATGATGAAGCCTTCGCCATAGGTACGCATCTCTGCGATGGCGTTGGTGAGCATTTCCACTGACTTGCCTTGAAGATTTGAACTCTCCTGGCTCTGCTCCGTGGAAGTGCGGCGCAGGAGGTTGTGGGCCTCCTCCAGCACTGTGATGTGCCGCAGACCGTTGTTGGCGCGGTTTGTACCTGCTGTCCGCTGGGCCATACGATACTCCTGGAGCTTCAAAACCAAAACGCCCATCAGCAATGCCTTCGTCTCGGATGAACCCACCCGGCTCAGATCCACGATGACGTTGCGGTCAAAAAGTGCTTCATTTCCTAGTTCGTCGTAGGCACATAGTACTTGGCCGTTGATGCCGTTGGTCAAGGATTCCAGCCGGGTCAGCAGAGCACCTTTGTAGTCGCCCTGCGTGTCATTGGAAAAGCCTTTGCTGTCCACAACAACGGGTAAAGCCCGCGTCACATCCCGGAACGTGGGGAATCTGCGTCTTCCGGAACACTGGGATGTACTTAAGCTCCAGCCGCATCCCTTGTAAGCCTGCTCCACAGCAGCCTTCAAGACTGCCGGCATAGCAGCGTACATAGGCCAACAGGCGTTGAACACCTCCACCAGGCGGTCGATATGCTCCAGTATATGGGTATCCTCCAGGAAGGAGAAGGGATTCAGACGGAGCATCGGAGTCTTATAGGGGTTAGTTCCATAGACGGATACCCCTGGATAACCGCCCAGGACATCCTTGTACTCACCTTTGGCTGGCTCAATGACCAGGAAATGCGTCTGCTCCTCTGAGGAAAGGCAGAGGTTGTCCAGCATAGCGTAAATTGTATTGGACTTGCCCGCACCGGTGGAGCCCGTGACAAAGGTATGGGCCGTGAGGCTGTCCCGCTCCAGTTCTACCGCAGTATCTCCTTCCTGGCGCATATGGTAGATTTTGCCCAGAGACACCGTTGATTTGTCCGGGTCATGGGCGTACTGCACTACCTCCCGGCCAAAGGGAACGCACTCATAGACCGGGAGTCCGCCCACCGACTTGCGCGGGAAATTGAGCGCATGGGCCAGCTCATCACCGGAGATTGCTGTGGCCGCCGTTGTCAGCGTTGGAAATACTTGCAGATCCGGCGTTTCTGCTATCTGCTTTGGCGACAGGGCTAACTCTGGATGCTGTAACGCCTGCAGCCAAGGCAATATGGCCTCAACAACTTCACGTCCCTGGACCTGCGGGGACCATACGTTGACAGCGGCCTGCTCCAAATAGGAGCTTTCGCCTTGGGTTAGGGAGAGATACATGTGGGCCACATTGGATGCTGTGTTGTAGTCGCGGGAGACCACATAAGCGGCAAACTCCCACATCCCCAGCGCCATGCATTCTTCCGTGCGCTTCACCTGGCTTTCCAAGAGGTCCAGCATATGCTTGACGCCATAGTTCGTGTAGGATCTGGTCGTACCGTCTGTTTTCCCAATCGTCTGAGCAGACGTAGCAGCACGCTGAAAACTACCGCCAATCGTGAAGCCAGAATTTGAACTTGTGTTAGCAGTGGCGGAAACCCCATAATTGACCCCAACGCTGACTCCATGATGTTTTCCCCAATGAACCCCCATCTGTAAGCCCGCTGTCCCGGAAGCAGTCTCTGTCAGGGACTCATTGGTTGACATTGACTCCTGCCAGGTGGCATAGGGGCTTAGAACGCTGTAGAACTCATAGAGTCGGTCGCGGCGGACCGCCAGTGCAGAAGAAGGCTGCGCCAAAAGAACAACAGAGTACGTTTCATCCTCTGATTTTGGGACAATGCCATCTAATAATTTTTCGATGCTCTGGCTGATGAAGTCCTCCGACCGTTCAGAGGCTAGGTTGGAAACAGCTACCACCGTATCCTCGAAAGAGGCGTTCTTCAGCGCCGGCGGAGTGCCAGCCTGATTCTTGCCCAGCTCCGCCCCGGGGAAATTTCCCATGAGCGCCTGGTGAAGCCGCGTGCACAGTCCATTGGCAATAGGCGCCTGGTCGCTCTCCCCGGTGTTCGTAACGGCCAGAGTTACCGAACACCCATCTGTCCGTCTGGTATAAATCAGCGCAACGGTGCAGTTTTCCTTGGAGAGAACCTGATATAGATTGGTCAGCTTGTCCAGGCTTTTCTCACTGGAATCCACCACCCATTTTGTGACATCAAAATAGCGGATGCGGTTTTGGGAGCTAAATGCCTCCGTCTCCCAGAGAACCGGTAAATAGAGCTTGTCCAATTCAGGCAGATACGTCTGCGTAATTTCAATGGCGATGGATTGCAAGCACCGGGCTACCGTCTCGTTCTCTTTTTCCTTATTATCAGTCTGACCTTTCAGGTACTCCTGCCGCTGGTTTTCTATTTCTTCGACCTGCTTAGGGCTGAGTTGGGAAAGCGTCGCTATGCCGTCCGCGGCTATCGTTGCCCCTTTTATGGCGGTATCCTTTACCGTTTCTACTGTTTCTGCTGCTTTTTCTTTTATAGCTGAGAGTATGCTCATACTCTATGCCTCCTCAATATCACCCGCGCAGTACACGTGCCACAGCCACGATAATCGCCCCAGCAGCCACTACCGCCGCGATGATAGCAACGATCTTGGTTGTCCGCTTCCGCCGTTCCATCCGAGAAACCTCTTCTCCCATCTCCGCTAGATAAATAAAAAAGTCCCGGGAGCCAGCACCGGACGCTGCCTCAAGTCGCAAATCCTCCAGGTCAGCCCTAGTCCACGGGCGTGGCTTTTTGGCCACCTTCCCGGGCAGGAACGCTTGATCGCCAAATTCGCGCTCCATCTCATCCAATTCCGCCTTTGCCTGATCTGCTGTATATTCCCCATTCATAGCCTTGTGGATAAAGTTCAGCTTCGCCTGTGTACGGTCTCTCATTTTGCACTTCCTGCTTCTTGAAGCGTAAAATAGCTGTCGAGTTCTTCTTGGGCCTTCTCCAGTCGAGCATATGCCAAGTTCAACGCCTCGATTTCTTCTGTACATCTCTGAATTTTGTTTTTGAGTTCTGCAAGTTTTGGATTGAGCTCACTCATCCTTTGCTCCAGTCCTTCTTCAAATCGACGCACCCACTCATTTATTTCTTGCTGGATGCTGTCCAAATATCTTCCATTGAAAGCGGTACATGCGTCCATTACAGCCTGGCTCATCTCAGCAGCACACCTTTCCGGCTTAACGCTTGCCCAGTGGAAAAATAAGAACTCGCTTTTCGTCGATTCCTTACTCAGTGCAAAGTGGACTGTTTCAATTTTCGGTGGCCGAATTTCCAAAATGTAACGTCCTATAAATTCCTTTTCCTCCGCCGTAAGCGCGGCAGAACCTTTCACGATATTGATGCACGCATTCTTCAGTGAGTTAATTTCGTAGTCCCAAAAATTATCCGCAGACTTTTCAAGCATTCCAACGACACGGTCTATCGAAGCGCTGACTTCTCTACTTGCCCACATTCTGAATTGGTCGAGCGCGTTCAGCCCAAACTTGCCCTTATTTAGCTTTTTGTCTGATTCCCACTGCGTGGGTATCTTCTCCAAAAGTTCTCTTTTATCTCTCTGGACAAAGTCATGAATTATTGCCTTCTGTTTCGAAGGAAATATGTCGATGTTGTTCGCTCTCCAGGCATCACTTTTATCTCTGATTTTCTTTTTAAGGGTTTCCTTCTGTTTGTCAGATGCCGCTTCGCTCTCTCTTTTTAGTTCGGCCTCCCTCTCACGCTTTCTCTCCTGCGATTTTTTCAACTCCTCAATTGCTTCCGAAAGATAACCCTTTGCCTGCCAGCACTTGTTGTAGCCGGCAAATCTCCGCGCAAACCACTCTATTTCCCGCTCCACCGCCCAGAGGCCGCTATTGTGGAACAGCTTCTCCTGCTCACTTTCTCTATCGTTCGCCTGGTCCCCCTCCTGGCAGATATAATCCAACTGATCCTGGGGAAGCGAGTCAATCTGATAGAGTCTGGTACGCCCGTTCCTATAGGGCGCTCCACTGGCGTCGAATCGCTCCTTATTTTCCTCCAAGTCATCTGCGCTCTGGCTCCCCATGGCCGGATAGCTGCCTTTTTTGGCATAGAATCCCATAACCGCTGAAGTATAGCAGGTACGGTTTTCCGCCCCATTGCGAGCTGCCAGTTTTCCTGTTCCACAAGCCTGCCTTTTTAAAGTTCCAAAGAGCTCCTTATCCGCCTGCGTTACCACAATTAGGATATTGCTCTCATCAAGAGCCCCGCCAATTTCGTGGATTTCACGCCGCAAATTCCCAACGTCCTTCGCATCCGTTTGGGTGGGCGGCACCAGCAAAATCGGCAATCCATTAGTCTGCTCCTCCAACGATTCCTTCATCACTGTAAGATGCTCTTCGTGGTTTTCGGCATTAGTCCCCGGTGTGTCAAAAAGCAAAAATTTATATTCTTCCAACGGCAACGAAGAGTGGTAGAGAGGGGTGCGGAGTTCAATTTGTGGAGAGATATATGGCGCCTCTTTACTGTGCTCCGTCTCTGATTGCTCCATGGCATTGAAACTATTCAGTGCAGTCAATGCTTCACAGATGTATGCAGGTCCTAGCTCTATATTGCGGAGTCTTTGGTCCAGACAGTGTTTCAATTTCTTATCCGGCAATTGATTTAGGTCTTCCAAGAGGTATCCATCTGGCCGGAATTTCAAGGTCGCATCTTTGCCCAGGTATTTGAAATGGACCTCCGTGTCCAACCAATTACCTTCGGCCTTTGCAACGATTTTGAAGATATGTGCTGTGGTCGGATCAACAGAACTGGGCAGCAGTTCCTCCCCAATCAGCGCGTTGATAAAGGTAGATTTTCCGGCGCTATACACGCCTGATACATAGAGCACAACATCAGGTTCAACTGTCTCCAGAAACTGCTCAATGGGCTTCTTGACCTCGCTCTCTGTCAGTCCTTCAAACTCATCAGATAGCGTCTGAAAGATACCCTTGATTTTTGGTAGGATCTCTCCTGCATTAGGTAATTGCGCAGTCATTCCTTTGCAGATAATCTGTAAATCAATGTTTTCCGCCTGTACAACGGCCTTCAGATCATCCCAATCCTCTGCGACACCATGAAATAGCAGGTCCACTCCTTGACCATATGTACAATAATCCTCTACAATCCCCTGTACAATACTATGCGCATTGTTTTGCACGGTACCTTTTAAAGTTCCCTGTTGAAAAATCGCCGCCAGTTTTCCAACCCGCAGACGGCATCTCCCATTCATCTCCCCCCTCCCTCTGATATTCGCATGTAATCTCCTTCCGATAGGGGTCGTATGTAATTCGAATCCGGTTATTTCCCGACATTTTTTTCCGCTCCTTCATATAGTCTGACTGATGCTCCCTGGCTCCTTATCCACATCTCAATTCCCTGCCCAAACACCTCAGCTTCCACGGTCCAGCCATTTGCATCCTGCGAGATGATCTCCGCCGTAGGCAGGCGGTCTAGAACCGCCTCAATGGATGGGCCGGTATATTTGAATTTAATTCGCTCTAACTTCCCGCCGTACATAAACTGCACCCTTTTGCGAAATTCACCCTCCTGGAAGCGATCCTTGTAAGGTACCTTAAAATGTTCATCCAACACCTTGAAATGCTGAATTCGATCAATCCGGTAGATGGTTGGGAACAGGTCGTCCGGGTTGTCAAAGGTCTTTTTGTCCTCCAGAAACGCAGTCAGGTAGAAATAATACTCTGAAAACATGATTCCCGCCGGCAGTACCCGGCGGCGTACCAGTTTTGGCTCCTTTAACCGCTCATACTCGATCTCCATCACCTGGTGGTTCTGTACCGCTTGGCCAATCTCCCACAGGCCTGGCAAGAGGTGCCGACCATGGTGAGGTTCCACATAGTGGTGCTTCTCGTTGGCCAGCAGTTCCGTCACTGCTCTTCTGCTCCGTTCCGGCACGCAGCAGGCTACCAGCTTATCCAGGATCGGGAGCATCTCGTCCCGCCGCATGGAGCGGCTTTCCAGCAGGATCTTGCACACTGCTAGGATCTCGCTGTTGGTCAGCATGGGTGCCGACGGGCGTTCCAGGCGGTAGCCTCCGGCCCGCTTGTCGTACACCACATCCTGCTGCAATCCCTGCTCCGCGAAAAAACAGCGCAGTGACTCCATGTCACGCTGAACACTGCGTTCCGTGACATGAAATTGCTGCGCCAGTTCTTTTTTGTGCAAAATATCTCCATTGACCAGCCGGGAATAGATTTTCAAGACACGGTCCGTTTTCAATGCCGTACCGTCCATAGATGCGCCTCCCACAGATAGTCATGCACTGCAAAACACATAAAACTATCTAAAAGTTATAATAATATATCTACTTGCTCATGTCAATTTTTGTCGCAATTCGCTACCATAGAATGGATGCTAGGGGGATTGCGCTTGAAAACGATTTATAAAGAACAATACCGTCAAATCGGTTTAAAGATTGCCTACTACCGGAAACTCCGGGGACTGACCCAAGAGGAGTTGGCGGAGCAGGTGGGGGTGACTCCCGCCTTCATCGGCCACCTAGAGGCCCCCAATATCTCCAAAGCGCTGTCCCTGGACACTCTATTCGACATTGCTTCTGCGCTGGAGGTGCCGCCCTATAAATTTTTGCGTTTTGAAGATCCATGATGATGCCAGTATAACATATCTAGTGGACAGCGGATGTCCTTCTTCGGATTTTTTCGACATTTTTTGCATTTTGTATAGACTGATGTGATAGAAACTCAGCCGCCGTAGTCTGTTGGACTGCGGCGGCTGTCTTTTTAGGAGCTGGCAAAAAGGCTCTAGAACTGCCTTCACGGCTTGGTTACTTCTCCCACCATGCCGGATATGATCGGCAGGCAGTCAGATCTTCTGCTCTCACATTCCGCATCAGCCGGAAGGCCCTGCGCCAGTGGTGAAGATTACTTCCGGGATAGCGTTGACGCAGGTGCTCCAGTGCCGTCTTTCTCGCCTTTGTTACGCCGTCTGAGGAAAGCACCTCCCGCAGGCCCAGTTCGTCGGCAGATAGCTGTTCATAGCCATAGACGCCGTAGGTATGGCCCAGCACAAAACGGTCCTTGGCACCCAGCGACCGGAACAGCGGCTCCAGTAGCTCCAGGCACACCTTTCGGTAGACGATCTGCTCCACGGACGTTCCTTGCTCATTCCCCAGTAGTTTCTCAAATGGATCGCCCTCCTCGTCTTCCCTCTGCAGATCAAATACAGAGAGGAAATGGGTATTGTATCCGATCAGTCTTGCGGCTGACACCTCGGAGATCTGTAACAGTGCCGCGATCTCATCGATGGTCTTTCCCTCTGTATGGTAGAGTCTCTGAGCCAGCCGTACATGCTCCATCTCGTCTTTGCTCAAAGCCATAACGCCCAGGTTCGTTTCCAGATAGCGGTACATCCGCCCCCGCAGGAAGGGATAGAGTCAGGTGGTCAACTTCCCGGCCTCCTCGTCATAGCTGCCGGCCTGTATCCGCTCCCACAGCTCCAGGTTCCCATCGGCACATAGATCCTCCATTAGCGACACCGCTGCAGCGTCTGTACACCCAAAGCGCCTGGCCGCATCCAGGGCGTTGGCCCGGATGAAGTTCTCCATCTGCCCGTAGAGCTGGTCAAAGGAACCTGTATCGCCGGCCTGAACTCGCCGGTATAGCTCCTCATTTGTCATGGCACATCGCCCCCCTCTCTTTCTATGATGAAGCTCAGTTCTTCTGTTTCGGCCTCCCCCTGGGGTTGCTCTTTCTCTGGACGCTGCACAGCGGGTACAGTTTCTCCTTGGACAAAGAGGTGTTGAATGCCTCGTAGCTTGTTCCAGTTTTTGTCCGCGCCGTGTGGTAAAGCTCTCGGGCTTTCTCTCGCAGTAGCTCCCGCTCCTCTGCCGTAATATTCCCTCGCGTCTTGTCCTTATCGATCCGCTGAAAGCAGCGATAGAGGGCCTGGGTCAGCGGGCTGTCCTCAGCCTCCTCCTTGACGCCTCTGATCCGGTAGCCCAGCTGGGCGCAAGTATACTTGGGATTGGTAGGGTTGGGCAGGTCACAGTATTTGGTGTGGTAGCCTTTTTGCAGCAGAAAATACCGTCCGCAGTTCTCACACCTGCGGATCAGGTGCCCAGCCTCCAGCGCCTTATAGAAATCCAGCTTCAGCATGGTCTGGAGCCGGTCTGCCGCGTAGTACTCGTAGACTTTGAATGTGCCGGAGCCAGGGGCCGTTTCCTGGGGGCGAAGATGAATCCGCACGTCATCTATGTAGGTGTAAAATCCAGTCCCTTCCACGGGATTGGCAACCCACTTATGGGCTCGCTCATGAAACAAAAACTCATGCAGTGAAGCCACATAGTTATTGGGTGTCAGCTTTTCCAGCGACGAGAGTCCCATACGAACGAACGCTTGAAGTGTCTGGCAGACCGACGCGATGTCTTCCAGGAGCCTTTTGTAGTTCATACAGTATTTTTTATAAGAGGCCCACTTCACATTCAGCGGCCCATAGTCAATCAACAGTGTCCTTGTTTTTTCCGGTGGTTTCGGTGGGATTGGCGTTCGGGGAACAATCGAAGTATAATGCTCATCGCCAAATTGATAGACGATGTAATCTTCCCCACCATAGTTCTCCGGGTGCTCCAGGTAGTCTTCGTATGCTTCGATTGCGGTCAGAATCTCTCTATCCCGTTCTCCGAGTTCCAGATCTTCTTCTGGAAAAAGAGAATACTGCTCCGTAAATGTCCTCGCCTCCGAAAGGATCTCCCCCTCCTCTTGGATCAGCCGTAAGATCCGGTGGCGGCACAGAGCGTCATGGAGCAGGATCATCTCCTCATTGGCATCAAACCAGTCCTGCATCCGATGATCTTCCTCATAGCGTTCCATGCTGTCCATTGCCCTATCCAGCATCTGCTGCAGATCATGGTACTCCTCCGGAGTGATGTTCAGGACCTCCGCCGTCAATTCTCCCAGAGGATACTCACGGTCGTTCAGTCCCAAGACCTTTTCTCCAATGTAGAAGGCGATAGAAGAAAACATAACGCCATCTCCTTTTCTGTCCGCAAACGATTTTAATTTGTCTGTTGTTTCTCTGAGTGTATCAAAAAAATCTCCACAATACAAGCAGAAGGTGAGGATTGATGGCCGGCGATCCTTGCCTTTACTTTTTGGGAAGGGAGATTTTCGGATGAAAAAATTGAATACTATCGATGCGGATACCCTGCTGGGCATCCCCTACGAGCCGCTCTCATTCATCGTGGAGGAACTGCTGCCCCAGGGGCTCCACCTGCTGGCGGGGGCGCCGAAGATTGGCAAGTCCTGGCTGGCCCTGTGGCTATGTCTCTGTACCGCGCAGGGCAAACCGCTCTGGAACTTCTCCACAAAGCCGTGCGAAGTGCTCTACTTCTGTCTGGAGGACAGTTTCCAGCGCATCCAGAGCCGGCTCTTTGATCTCACCGAGGACGCGCCTCCGTCGCTGCACTTTGCCGTGATGGCGGAGCAGCTCCACAGCGGACTGGTAGACCAAATCGAGCAATTTTTGAGTGAGCATCCGGCCACTGGCCTGGTGGTCATCGACACCCTCCAGCGCATCCGCACGGCCGGTAATGAGATCACTCCCTACGCTAGCGACTACCGGGACATCGGCGTTCTCAAAGCGCTGGCGGACCGTCACCGCATTGCCATCCTGCTGATCCACCACCTGCGAAAACGGAATGACGACGATCCCATGAACATGATCTCCGGCACCACGGGTCTGAGCGGCGCCACAGACTCCAACTTCGTACTCCGCAAGAGCAAGCGGGGTGAGAACACCGCCACCCTCTACTGCACTGGCCGGGATATCGCCTACCGGGAACTGTCTCTGGAGTTCAACAACGAGAGCCATGTATGGAATCTGCTCTCGGACGACTGTGGGCAGGCGGAGCAGTCCAATGGCCGGATTGTTTTTCTCCTCTCTGCCTTGCTGCGGGAGCAGCCTGAGATCTGTGTCCCTGCCAAGATGCTGCTGGAAAAGATCGACCCTACCGGTGTCGAAGGGCTGACGCCCAGCAGCCTCTCCCATCAGATCCGGAAAAGCGTTGAAGTTCTAAGGAACAGTGGCATCATTGTATCGTTCCGCAGGAGCAATGGGGGCAGGCTCATCTGCCTCAAAAGTGTCGATGGTGTCGATGATCTTGCTGCCGAAAAGACCGTTACCATCGACCCTGTTGAATAATTTACTGACTGCGGTGTGCACGGCTCCGATAAGAGAAAAACCTCCCATTTGGGAGGGCAAGCATCGCGTCCGGCTATACGCCGGCCGCAGTTTCGGGGCCCTGCCCCGTCCCCCAGCCCCTGAAGGGGAGAAAGGAACATGAATGCCGAGAGAAAAGAAAACAGAGATCATCACCCTCCGGGTGACGCCTCGGACAAAGGCGGTCATCCAGGCGCGTGCGAAAATCGTAAACAAGACCGTCACGGACTACCTGTGCCTCTGCGGCCTGGGCAAGGAGATCGTGCAGGTGGAGGGTCTGGACAAAGTACTGTCCGAGCTGAAAGCTCAGGGACGGAACCTGAACCAGCTCACCACTCTGGCCAACATGGGTAAGGTCACCGTCGTGTACGGGGACAGGTTGGCGGAGAGCTACGGACAGGTCAGCGAGCAGCTCCTCCATCTGCTGCGGGAGGTAAACTGAGATGGCCACCTTCACCGCCATCAAAAACCGAGGTGGTGGTCGTAGCGCTCTTGCCGGAGTGCTGCGGTACACGCAGCAGGAGGAAAAGACACTATGGGAAGGTCAGCGGCTGGTGACCGGCTGGAACTGCACGGCCCAGTTTGCCCTCTCTGAAATGCAGCTCACCAAGGAGCGGTTTCGTAAAACAGACGGACGGCAGTACTACCACTTCGTCCAATCCTTCGCGTCAGCGGATGACCTGACGCCCCGTGAAGCTCTCGTCATCGGTCTGGAGCTGGCCCAGCAGGAATTCCCTGATTTTGAGGTGCTGGTGGCGACTCACATCGACACCGACATTCTGCATAGCCATCTAATCGTGAACAGTGTCAGCTTCTGGGACGGCCGCAAGCTCCACCAGAGTGCCGCGAACCTGCAGGCCCATCGGCAGGTCAACGATGAGATCTGCGCCGCCCACCATCTGTCGATCCTCCCGCCGCCGCAGAAGCAGGTCCAGCAGAAACGGATGGGCGCCTGGGAGTATCGCTCCGCCGCCAAGGGCGAGAGCTGGAAGTTCCGGCTGATGAATACCATCGACCAATGCATGAGGTACGCTTCCACCAAAGACGAGTTCATCTCTTTGATGGAGAGCGAGGGCTATCAAGTGCGGTGGACAGACGGCCGGAAGAACATCACCTACGCCACGCCCCAGGGTATGAGGTGCCGGGATGACCGGCTCCACGAATCGAAGTACACAAAGGAGGTCATGGAACGTGAATTCCGAGTCCGGGCGGAGATTATCTACAGAGGAACTGAAACGGCTGAATCAATCCAGCAAGGCAACTCCCCCACCGATGGTGCTGTTGCGAGAGGCGGACTGGGAGGAACTGCTGACCCGGCTGAATCATTTGGAAGCCAGCGTTGGCGCACAGGAGGCCCTGCTGCGGGTGCTGTCCCAGCAGGTGGGGCAGCTTCCCCACCCGGGAGCAGGCGGAGGCCCTGGCGCAGGATGTGGCCCAAATGCGTGCGGAGTTGAAACAGGCTGGGAAGAAGAGAGAGCTCTCTATCTCGCCGCCCAGTCTCCGGATCGCGCTGTCGGTCTCGATCTGGCTGGCTCTGATCCTGCTGGCGACCATCGTTGGCATGGTGGTCTTGCAGGCGATCTGGTCCGGCTTGGCCGCACTCTGGAAGGTGGTCCAGACGCTGTTCCTGTGAAGGACGCCACTACCACGCACCAGCATGGCGACCGTAAACTCCGGCAGAAGGAACGGCAGAAAAAGATCGCCCTCGGTCACAAAGCGGATGACCACGAGGACGAAATCGATTTGACTATGAAAGGATATTAAATACATGGCAAGTATCAAGCAACTGGGCGACCGCAGATTCAAGATCACCGTCAGCAACGGCTACCGCCCCGACGGGAAGAAGATCTGCAAAGCCAAGACCATTCGGGTGCCGGAGAGTATTCCCAAGCGGGGCATCCGGCAGTATGTGGCTCACGAGGCGGAAGAACTGGAACGGCAGTTCAAGTCCGGCTACGCCGAGGACGGGAATATGACATTCGAGGAGTACGCCGAACGGTGGCTGGCCCGGCAGGTCCGGTATGCCCCCGGCACGTTGGAGAGCTATCGGAGGATACTTCGAAGGGTATATCCCTTCATCGGGGCCATCCAGTTGAACCGGCTCCGTCCGATTGCTCTGGAGAATATGCTGGTAGAACTGCGGAAGCGGAAATACCGTGGCAAGCCCATCGGGGAGGCTACAGTACAGAAATACCTGACCGTGGTCTCCGCCGTCCTCACCGACGCCAAGCGGAATGAGATCATTCTGAAGAACCCGGCCCGGATGATGGATCTGCCGCTGGCACGCCACACTACACAGTACATTCCCTCCCCCGTGGAGATTCAGAAACTGCTGGATGCTCTGGCAAAGGAGCCGCGGCACTACCGGATGTTCTATCTGCTCTCCATGTGCACCGGCTGCCGCCGGGGGGAGCTGTGCGCCCTCAAGTGGGAGGATTTCAAGTTCAGCAGAAGCGGTCTGCTCCTGGCCATCAGCCGCTCCCGCAGCGTTGTCCCTGGAAAAGGTGTCGAGGAGGGTCCAACCAAGAATGGCCGCAGCCGTGAGATCGTCCTCTCCTCCGACCTTCGAGGGTTCTTCATGAGCTATCGCCGCAGGAGGCAGATGGAGGCTCGGCAGGCGCATCGGAAACTCAGTCCCTTTCTCTTCACGGATGCCCACGGGCAGCTCATTCACCCGGATACCTTCACCAAACGGCTGCGGAAGATCTACGAGGCCATCGGTTTTCCAAAAGAGTATCATCTCCACACCCTGCGGCACTACTATGTGACCTCCCTGCTCCACTCCGGCGTGGACAAGCAGACGGTGGCGGAGCTGGTGGGACACGCGGACACGGGCTTCCTGGAGCGCACCTACTGCCACCCCCAGCAGGAGCAGAAAGAGCAGGCCGCCGGGGCCATGCGCGCCATGCTCCGCCCGGAGGGCGAAGCACTGTTCAACCTGGCCGCCGCGTGTCCCGCCAAATCCCGCAGCGCCTGATTGTTGCTTTCGTAGAAAATGTTCTTTCCCGAAAGTTTCGATAGCTTTGCTTCCCCACTTGCAGTATGTTGTGTTTGCAAAACCGGCCTCAACTGGAGTGAGGCCAAGGAAAGTGAGGTCAACACAACATGGCAAGTATTCGAAAACGGGGCAGCAGCTACCTGCTGGTGGTCTCCATGGGCTATGATTACGAGGGAAATCGTATCAAGCCCAGGCAAAGAACTGTTCATCCCCCGGAGGAACTGACGAACAGGCAGAAAGAGAAATGGCTGAACGAACAAGCAGTCCTGTTCGAGCGGGAGTGCAGGTCACTTCCCCAGGAGGAAGTGGATCGGAGCATCACACTGGCGAAGTACACGGAGCTGTGGCTCCGGGAGATCGCACCCGGCAAACTGGCCAAGTCCACCCTGGCCCGGGACCGGCAGGACATCGACCGCTTCCTGCCGGTTCTGGGACATTACAAATTGACGGAACTCCGGCCCGAGCACTTCCGGCAGCTCTACGCTGATCTGCGGAAAGTGAAGAATCAGAAAACAGGAAAGCCGCTCTCCGAGCATACCGTGGAGGGCGTACACGCGACGCTGTGTACGATCCTCTCCGATGCCATGGAGGGCGGCTTTCTAAACCATAATCCAGCATGGCGGACGTACCGCTATACGGGGAGGAAAACGGAAAAGAAGATCGCGGACCCGGAAACCCTGCAAAAGATCATCTCCGCGCTGGAGGAAGAGAGTCTCAAGCATGAGGCCTACTTCAAGCTCATCATCTGATAAGAACAAAAAGGCGGCCAGCCGGGCGCTTCAGGAGGGGCTGGAGATTTGAAAATACCCGAGATGATCAAGAGGCAGGAGCCGAATCGGTTCCTGCCTCTTTTTTGCTGTAACGAGAGATATTCACAGTTCCTCAGCCTTGAAGGCCGTATAGCCCTCATAGTAGTAGCTGTGGTCGATGCCCTTCATATAGACGTCACGGCTGTCGACCTCGTCCGTAAGCGCATTCTTCAGGATGTGCTTGATCTCCGTATCCCGGATCGGACTGCGTTCCATCGCCAGCAGATAATCCTCTTTATCCACGCGGCTCCAGTCGACCACCTGGCGCATCTGGACTTTCAGCAGATGATCCAGCCAGATGCGGGTGCTGCGCCCGTTGCCCTCACGGAAGGGGTGGGCAATGTTCATCTCCACATACTTCTCGATGATCTCATCAAAGGTGGACTGCGGCATCTTTTCAATATTAGCAAGGGCTGCTTCCAGGTACATCACCGGAGCAAAACGGAAATTGCCCTTGGCGATGTTGACGGTACGGAGTTCGCCGGCAAAGTCGTAGATCTCCTCAAAGAGGTGCTTGTGAATGAATTGCAGAGAGGAAAAAGTCCCAGCCTCCAGCTGATCCAGCAAGCCCGTCTCAAACAGTTCGACCGCTTTCTTTTTGCTGATCCACTCTTCCTCGCGGGCAAGGTCGGCAGAGGATGTGAGTCCCAGTTTATTCTCGAGTGCCATGCCAATACCTCCTTTGCCTAAATGAAAACAGAAGACACTTGCTTTCGCAAGTGTCTTCTGTTGGTACGCCCGGCTGGATTCGAACCAGTGGCCTACAGAGTCGGAGTCTGTCACTCTATCCAACTGAGCTACGGGCGCATATTCACTTGCAGGGGAATTGCTCTTGCGGGGAAACAGTAGTCAAATAGTAGTCAACGGCAACGTCTCATTTCCGCTTCGCAGCCGCGATCCCAGTGACCACAGGGCTTTGCGCTGCATCTCAACTGAACGAGCCTGAAATGTCGGAGTCTGACGCGCTATCCAACTGCGCTACAGGCGCATACATCAACATCTTCTTCAAACAGCTTATTTAGTATACCAACATTTTTCCACTTTGTAAAGCTTTTCTTGAAAAAATTTTTCTTAAAAAGATTGTTAAAAAAATTGACAAGTCCCTGATTTTGGTCTAAACTTAATTGAGAATGATTTAACAAATAGCAAGGAGTGACTTATATGCGAAAGGAAAACATCTCCGACGCCGTGATACGGCGTCTGCCCAGATATTACCGCCAGCTCACAGACCTCTGCAACCGCGGCGTCGTGCGCATCTCCTCACACTCCCTGGGGCAGGAGATGAACATCACCGCCTCTCAGATCCGCCAGGATTTCAGCTGTTTCGGTGAGTTCGGCCAGCAGGGCTACGGCTACAATGTAGAAGAACTGCGGGCCGAGATCGGTCATATCCTGGGCGTGGACAACAACCACCACCTCATCATGATCGGCGTTGGCAATCTGGGCCACGCACTGCTTCAGAACTTCCCATTCTCCCAGAGTGGGTTTACGGTGGACGCAGCCTTTGATGTCTCCCCCGCCGTGATCGGGACTGTGGTGAATAATGTGCCGGTATACGCCATGTCCGAGCTAGATCACTTCCTACAGGACCACCCGGTGGACGTGGTGGTGCTGACCATTCCCCAGTCCGTGGCCCAGGACACCGCCAGCCACCTCATCAATCTGGGCGTCAAGGGCTTTTGGAACTTTACCAACATTGAGCTCAGCAGTCAGCTCCCGGATGTGCAGTTTGAGAACATTCACTTCGCAGACAGCCTCCTGACCCTCAGTTACCGCATCGCCAACCGCTGACGCTCCAGCGTGGAAGGGAATCATCTATGACAAGGAAGACCAAGACTGCCCTCATCACCGTCTGCCTCTTACTTACCGTCACCGTTGTGTACGCCTTGGCCGCGGCCGGCGGGGCCTCCGATCCGCTGGCCTCCCTCTCCTATCTCACCGGCACTTTCACCGATGCGGTAGACCAGCGGGTGGAGGAAAAACTGGACGCCTCTGACCAAGCGCTGCTGAACGGAGACGCGGCTCCTTCCGACGGCGGGGCCGCCACGTGGATGGAGACCCGTCTGAAGGCAGGCGACGCCCTGACCGGCTCCACTGGCACGGGCGTCCTGTTGCTGGCGGGCGGTATGCAGGTCACGTTCAACTCCGGCGCTGTGGTGGATGTCACCACAGGGACCTGCAGGCGGGATAGGAGAGTGGATGCCCCCACAGGGCCCACCGTTACCAGTGGCAGTGCCCTTACAGCCAGCCACCGGTATCTGGTGGCTGAGGAAACCACCGCCGTGTTTACCGTCACCTCCAAGACGGCGGTTGTGGATTATCAGGGCCCCTATGCCTTCAGCTACTCCACCAACACGGACTACAACGCCATTGCTGCCGCGCTCAAGACCATGCACCTGTTTCAAGGCAGCTTCACCGGCTACGGAGATGGATATGACCTGGAGGTCGCCCCTACCCGCCTGCAAGCCCTCATCATGTTCATCCGCGTCCTGGGCGAGGAGAATGATGCGCTGGCCTACACCGGCTCCACTCCCTTCACGGACATCACCCCCGGGACCCAGAGCGAGAAATACGTGGGCTACGCATACAGCAAGGGCTACACCAACGGATACTCCGCCACCACCTTCCGGCCCAGCCAGACGGTGACAGCCAGCCAATACATGGAATTCATCCTCCGGGCACTGGGATACAGCTCCGCGGACAACAAGGACCTCTCCGGCACACTGACCAATGCCTTGACCAATGGCGTCATCACGGAGGGCGAGCTGGCCGCCCTGCAGGGCGGCACGTTCCTGCGGGCGGATCTCGCATACGTCTCCTACTACGCGCTGGATGCCGCGGTGTCCGGCAGCAGGCAGACACTGGGAGACACGCTGATGGACAAGGGCGTCTTCACCGTGCGGGAGAAACAGGCGGCCGACGCACTCGTCACCAGCGGCCGGAAATAAAACCGGAACCCCTTTGCCGGTCCGGCATACTATGGATTGAGACCGGTTCGGTCGGTCTACGATTTCATAGGAGGTTCCGGTATGTGCAATAACGGCTTTGGCGGCGGCAACTGCTGCTGGATCATCATTCTGCTGATCATCATTTGGTGCTGCTGCGGCAACGGCAGCTGGGGCTGCAACAACAACTGCGGCTGCAATCCCAATCCCTGCTGCTGAGATTTCATAAGATAACCAGCGCCCCGGGCCAAATGGCCCGGGGTGTTTTCCACTTCGCTGCTTTTTTATAGGTGCTTACAGGATCCCCAGGTGCTCCAGAAGAATCTTTCCACCCAGAAGGATCAGGATCACACCGCCGGCGATCTCCGCCCAGCACTGGAGGCGGGCGCCGAAAAAGGTCCCGATCACCACACCCGCCAGGGAGATCACAAAAGTCGTGCAGCCGATGACCGTCACAGCAGGCAG
>OAWA01000698.1_pt1 | contig 21039 bp, 23 predicted proteins | sample 1516971 | NCBI WGS metagenome assembly OAWA01 (sample SAMEA2580097, study PRJEB22360) | human gut metagenome | biome: human gut; feature: human-associated habitat; material: faeces | place: Denmark | collected 2008/2010
TAATTCCTTACTGGCTGTAAGGGATATTAACCATAAATATATTGTAGTAGGAGGACAGAATGAAAAAACGAATTTTATGTATATGTATGACGGCAGTATTGCTCGTTTCTCTGACCGGGTGCAGCGCGGCGGATACATTGACGCAGCTTTCCGTCACTTATGAAAAACATCTGGAGCAGAACCAGGATGAGCTTAGAACGGAGACTCTGGGGGATAACTGGAAGTCGAAAGGAGCCTATGTAGGCGTTATATCCAGGGAGGATGCCGACACAGAGCAGTATTCCGGAGTGAAAGAGGCGCTGCTCGTCAACAATACGACAAATCAGGTGCTCGTTGCGCAGAAGGTATTTGACAAGGCCTACCCTGCGAGTATCACAAAGATCATGACTGCCCTTCTGGTCCTGGAAAACTGCAGTCTTGATGATGTTGTGACCATTGACCGGGATATCACCTTCGATGACCCGGTAGCAGTGAGCCTTCATCTGAAAAAGGGCGACAAGATCACGGTGGAAGCACTTTTAAACGGACTGATCGTCATGTCTGCCAACGATACTGCCATTGCTTTGGGAAGAAAGGTGGCCGGAAGCGATAAAAAGTTTGTGGCGATGATGAATAAGAGAGCCCGTGAGCTGGGAGCTACCAATACAAATTTTCAGAATCCAAACGGCCTTCATTTGAAGAATCATTATACGACTGCGTATGACCTGTACCTGATCTTCCAGGAACTGGTGAAACATAATGAATTTTTATCCATTGCAGGAAAGGCGAGCAGTTATATAGAATATACGAACCAGAAGAACAAACTCCAGGCATTTGATATGGCAGCGACCAATCAGTACCTGCTGGGCAATTATAATCTTCCTCACAAAGTATTTATGCTGGGAGGAAAGACGGGGACGACAACAGAAGCAGGTTCCTGTCTGATCATTCTCACAAAAAACGAGGAGGGTGAAGAATTCATCTCTGTCATTTTAAAAGCTTCCAGCAAACAAACTCTATATCACACGATGACAGAAGTATTGAAAAAGGAAAATTAAGAAGATGGAACTCTACAACACTTACTCGGCACATTTGAAAAAGAGATTTGGGGAGAAAGTATATAAGCTCCCGGTCAATCTTCCTGTGACCTGTCCGAACCGGATGGAAGGCAGAGGCTGCAGTTTCTGTGCCGGAGTCGGGACCGGCTTTGAAGCCATGTCTGAAACAGTGCCTGTAAAGGATCAGCTGAACAGGACAAAAGCTTATATCGGCAAACGGTATGGGGCAAAAAAGTTTTTAGCTTATTTTCAGAATTACACGAATACATTTCTGCCCCTTGGGGAATTTCGCGACTATGTGCTGGAAGCACTGGAGGAAGAAGATATTGTGGGGATCTCAATATCCACCAGACCCGACTGTATCCGGAAAGATTATCTGGAATTTTTAAATGAGATACAAAAGGAGCGGGGAGCCGCCGTGACCATGGAATTCGGACTTCAGACGGTCAATTACCATACTCTGAGGAAGATCAAAAGGGGCCATACTCTGGCAGAGTATTTGAATGCGGTCCTTCTCACGGCACCCTACGGGTTTGAGATCTGCACTCATGTCATTCTGAATCTGCCCGGAGATACAGCCGAAGATGCAGTGGAGACAGCCAGGGTGATCTCTGCCCTGCCCGTGTCTGTGGTCAAAGCCCATTCTCTTTATATTCCGAAGAACTCCGTATTGTATGAAGAATACAGGGATGGTAAAATATCTTTATGCACAAAAGAAGAATACATAAACCGGCTGACAGAGTTTGTGGCTAACCTGAGAGAAGATATTGTCATCGAGAGGCTGTTCAGTAGAGTGCCTGAGGAAGATGCCGTATTTTCAAACTGGGGAGTCAGCTGGTGGAAGCTAAAGGATCTGTTTGAGGAAACAATGAAACAAAAAGGATATGTCCAGGGATGCAGATGTGATTATTTAGACGGGGCAGCTTTGAGGCGCTGGAGGATATAGATGGCTAGAAAAAAATCGAGATGGAATATCGGGACTATCGTTTTTCTTGTCCTGCTGATCTATGTTCTGATCAATGTAATGATCTTCGTAGGCAAGGAAAAGCTGACGGTTTATAAAGTGACAGAAGATAAAATTTTATCGACATATTCCCTCACCGGAATCGCCCTCAGGAACGAGAAACTTTTGAAGGCCGAAGATGACGGTTATATTACATATTATACGGAAGAGGGAAAGAGGGTCAAAAAGTCCGGCATGCTCTATGTTTTGGACAAGAACGGTAAGGTCCAGAAAGAGTTTGCCAATCAGGTGGAAGAGATGAAGGGAAGAGGAGATATCCAGGAGAATACCAGGATTAAAAACCGGCTTTCCGAGTTTAAATCAATCTACTCGGACAAGGATTTTGAAGATGTCTATGACTTGAAATATGACCTGAAAAATGCTGTGCTGGGCATTAATGAAAAATCTTTGAAGAAGGTCATGGAACAGGTGAAAGAACAGGTTGGGGATGCGTCGTTTTCTACCAGAAGGAGCAGTATAAGCGGCATTGCAAGCTTTTATTCGGATTCCTTCGACGGCAGGGAGGCAGGCCAGATTAAAGCGAGTGATTTTGAGAGAGAAAATTACAGGGTCACAAAACTGAATTCTACAGACAAAGTGAAAAAAGGGGACACCGTATGCAGGGTGACGAAAAATGAGAAATGGACACTGACGGTACTTCTTGATAAAGAACAGTATACCAGCCTTAAAGGCAGAAAGACCGTAACCGTGAAATTCGTGGATGACCAGATGAAAGCAGAGGCCGGCGTTGAGACCGAAAAAAAAGAAGACGGCTATTTTGCCTATCTGTCTCTGGACCAATATCTGATCCGTTACATCGGAGAGCGGTATGTGGATATCGATCTGCTCCTGGATACTTACCAGGGACTTAAAATTCCGGATTCTGCGATTGTCTCAAAACAGTTTTATCAGGTTCCAGTCAAGTACATTACAAAGGGCAATAACGGAGCAAGCGAGGGCTTCAGTGTCAGAACCACGTCCAAGGACGGAAATGTCAAGGTAGAACAAAAAGAATTTAAGATTTATAAGAAGACAAAGAATTACTGTTATCTGAATCCGGAAGAGGTGGAGGAAGGCACTACCTTTGAGGCAATGGACGCCGGTGACCGCTTTACCGTAGGACAAAAGAAGAGACTGAAAGGAGTCTACTGCACGAATCAGGGCTATGCTGATTTCCGTCCGGTACAGGTTATTGTAAATAAAGACGGCTATACCATAGTACAGACAGATACGTTAAACGGTATTCGACTGTTTGACTTTGTTGTTCTCGACAGCAAAGCGATCAAGGAAAACCAGATCATATATTAAAGTTAGGAAGTGTGTGATATGTTAATCGATCAGTACAATCTAGTGAAAGAAAATGTAAAGGCTGCCTGTGAAAAGGTGGGGAGAGATCCGGAAGAGGTTACTGTGATTGCGGTCAGCAAGACAAAACCTCTGTCTATGATCGAGGAGCTTATGGACTGCGGGGTCATGGATTTCGGGGAAAACAAGGTCCAGGAGATCATGAAGAAATATGAGGAGATCAAGTCTCCGGTGCGCTGGCATATGATCGGCCATTTCCAGACAAATAAAGTGAAATATATCGTGGATAAGGTGGCGCTGGTCCACTCTGTGGATTCTATAAAGCTGGCAAGACAGATCAGCAAAGAAGCCTTAAAACACAAGATCCAGGTGCCGGTACTGATTCAAGTGAACCTGGCAAGGGAAAGGACAAAATCCGGCTTTATGGAAGAAGATCTCTACAGTGCGTTGGAAGAAATTTCTAGCCTTCCGGGCGTTTTTGTGCAGGGACTCATGCAGATCGCACCATTCGTGGAAAATCCAGAAAATAACCGGGTATATTTCAGAAGGATGCGGCAATTATTTGTTGACATCAAAGAGAAAAACTTTGATAATATAGCTATGAACATCCTTTCCATGGGTATGACGAATGATTATCAGGTTGCGGTGGAAGAAGGCTCTACCATGGTACGGGTAGGAACAGGTATTTTTGGGGAAAGAGACTACAATAAATAGTGGAGGATAAAGAGCATGGGTGCAGTGGATAAGCTGTTGAATTTTATGAAACTTACGGAAGATGAAGAATATGATGAATACGACGAATACGAAGAGGAAGAAGAAGAACCGGATACAGAACGGCGCTCATTCTTCCGGAAAAAAGACACTGTCAGAGAAGAGTCAAATGTGATTGAACCGATCACATATACGAGCAGAGAAACGAAAGATCCGAAACCCCGCCGCTTCGGCTCCGGGAAAGTAGTATCTATGAACGGACACGGTGTAGAAGTTTACGTGATCAAGCCTCAGGACTTTGCAGAGGCCCAGACGGCAGCAGATCTTCTGAAAGAAGGCAAGACAGTTGTCATCAACTTAGAAGGAGTTGAGCTGACGGTTGCCCAGAGAAGCATCGACTTTGTGGGCGGAGCGACCTATGCGATTGACGGCTCCCTTCAGGCTGTTTCCAACAATATTTTTATTGCGGCACCGGACAGCATTGAGGTCAATGGAGATTTAAGAAGTGAGATCATGAATGAAAATATCATCTCACCTCAGCTAAAATAAGCCATGGACGAGCAGCTGTTTAAAAAGCGACTGGAAGAATTGGCTCAGACTGCATTTATGAATTCAGTGTATACCCATACACCGTTTTTGTCGGAGAGGGAACAGAGCCTCTTTCATGAGATGAGACAGGATCTTTCTTTTGCAGACGCATCACTTTATGGCGGCCATGAAGATTATGACCGCTGTATTATTGTGTTCGGCTCAGAAGAGATGTTTGGATATGAAGGTGAGATTCCATTGGCATGTGCCAAAATCTCGCCTCTTTTTAAAAAGTTTGCAGAAACGCTCACCCACAGGGACTACCTTGGTGCTCTCATGAACCTGGGGATTGAGAGAAGCCAGATCGGTGATATCTTAGTTTCGGATGGGGAGGCTTATGTTTTCTGTTTCAGACATATGGCTGAATTTCTGTGCCGGGAACTTACAAAGGTCAGGAATACACAGGTGGAAACCGTCCAGATGGATTTTAAGGACATTCATTACTGCCAGGAATATATTACAAAAGATGGATTTGTGTCTTCCCCAAGGCTGGATGCGCTTGTGGGGCTGGCTTTCGGCCTCTCGAGGAGCAAGGCTCTTTCATTATTTCAGAGTCAGAAAGTATTCATCCGAGGAAAAATGGAGACAAGGAACAGTTACCAGGCAAAACCAGAAGACGTCATATCTGTCCGGGGATTCGGCAAATTCCGGTTTCAGAAACTGGGAAGAGAGACGAAGAAGGGCAGATTTCACGTAAAGCTGCAAATTTATAAATAGGAGGATGCACATGATTACACCAATCGAGTTATTAGGTAAGGAACTGAAAAGAGGATTTGGCTATAAAGCTATTGAAGTCGATGAATTTCTCGAAGAAGTGGCCAGAGATTACGAGAAAGTTTACAAAGAAAACAACGAGCTGAAAGAGAGAGTCTCAGCCCTTACAGAGAATCTGAATCATTACCGTGTCATCGAAGAGTCATTAAAAAAGGCACTGGTGCTTGCGGAGGAAACTTCCAAGGAGACGATCGCAAATGCCGACAAGGCGGCCAAAGCCATGGAAGAGCAGGCAGAGATGGAAGCCAGGGAGATCCTTGAAAAAGCCAGAAGAGAAGCCGAGGATTTTGCAAGGCAGGCGAGAGAGGCATTTGACAAAGAAAACCAGGAAAAGCTGGGAGAGATCGCGTCTCTGGAAAAACAGATCAACAAATTGACTGGGGATTATGTGTCATACAAATCCAGAATGATGCAGTTTATCAACGGGCAGCTGGATTATCTGAAGAACCCGGTATATGATCTGGAGATCTCAAAAAAAGAGAAAGAAGAGACAGAAGAGACAGAAGAGACAGAGGCAGCGGCTGCTGAGGAGCCTGATTATGATGGAAGAGAGTAAGCTTAGCGTCAGGGAACAGGGGAAAAAGATATATGATATTTATTTCAGGGACTCTTTTGATGACCTGACAGAGGCACTCTCTGATGCTGGCCTATTAAACAGAAAAGTGTGCATTGTGACAGAGAACAATGTAGCACCGCTCTATTTAAAAGAGTTGTATGACTTGTTAGGCCCTGTCTGCACGAAAGTGACCACATTCAGCTTCAGTGCGGGAGAAGCCCACAAACAGCTGAAGACCGTGGAACATTTATACGAGCAGCTGATCCGGAATCATTTTGACCGGAAGGATCTGATTGTGGCTCTGGGCGGCGGTGTGGCAGGAGATATGGCCGGGTTTGCCGCAGCGACTTATTTAAGAGGGATCGATTTCATTCAGATTCCGACGACTCTGCTTTCTCAGGTGGACAGCAGCATCGGAGGAAAGACCGGCGTAGATTTTATCCAATACAAAAATATGATCGGTGCTTTTCACCAGCCCAAGCTGGTCTATATCAATGTCAACACATTAAAGAGTCTTCCAAAGAGGGAGTATTTGTCCGGAATGGCAGAGGTGGTAAAGCACGGACTGATCAAAGATCAGGAGTATTACCGCTGGATCAGAGACCATAAAAAACAGATCCTCTCGAAAGATCCGGATACAATGCTTGAGATGATCCGAAAAAGCTGTGATATCAAACGGCGGGTCGTGGAGGAAGATCCGAAAGAGCAGGGAGAGCGTGCCCTTTTAAATTTTGGACATACACTGGGCCACGCAGTGGAGACTCTGATGGATTTTTCCCTGCTTCACGGAGAGTGTGTGGCGGCCGGGTGCAGGCTCGCTCTGAAGCTTTCCAGAAACCGCAGGATGTTATCTGAAAAAGAGACAGAGGAAGCATGTGCATTGTTTGATGCCTTTTCTCTGGATCAAAGGTTTGACAGGCTGACGCCGGAGCGGATCATAGAGACAACAAAGTCTGACAAGAAGATGGCAGGAGGACATATCCGTTTTATTCTTTTAAAAAGGATCGGGGAGGCCTGCATTGACCTCACGGTCAGCGACAAAGAAATGATGGAAGTATTAGAGGAAGAGCTGAGATGAAGCAGATAAAAGTATTCGCCGCGATCGCAATTTTTCTGGCTGCAGACCAGATTTCTAAGGCAGCGGCGGTGATGTCCCTGAAAGGGAGAGAAGGGATTTCAATCCTGAAAGATATATTTGAACTTCAGTATGTGGAAAACAGGGGGGCGGCTTTTGGGATTTTACAAAATCAGCAATGGCTGTTTTTTCTCATCACGGTGCTTGCTGTGGCGCTGCTTACATTTGCTTATTCTAAGCTGCCGGATGAGAAAAAATACCGCCCGCTCCGCTTTTGCTACGTTTTTTTATGTGCCGGAGCCGTCGGCAATCTTATAGACAGAATTTTCAGGGGGTATGTGGTGGACTTTTTCTATTTTAAACCGATCAATTTTCCTGTGTTCAACGTAGCTGACATCTATGTGACAGTATCTATGACAGTGCTGTTTTTTCTCATTCTCATTTACTATAAAGAAGACGATTTTGCATTTTTAGAAAAAAGGAAACAGGTCTGATGGAACAATGGAGACAATTTACAGTTTCGCAGAAAGAGGCCGGCAGCAGACTGGATGTCTGTCTGGCCGGAAGGTTCCCGGAATTTACCAGATCCTATTTGCAGAAACTTTGCAGGGATTCAGCGGTGCTGGTAGATGACGCGGAAAAAAAGAGCAATCATAAAGTCCGGGAGGGTGAACAGGTCATTTTGAAGGTTCCGAAGCCGACCGAGCTCTCCATAAGGCCTGAAAAAATGGATCTGGACATTGTCTATGAAGACCGGGATATCATCCTGGTTAATAAACCGAAGGATATGGTAGTTCATCCGGCGCCGGGCCACTATGAGGGCACTCTGGTCAACGGGCTGATGGAACACTGCAGGGATGAGCTGTCAGGGATCAATGGGGTACTGCGCCCCGGCATCGTCCACAGGATCGATAAGGATACCACAGGAATTCTCATCGTCTGCAAAAATGATATGGCTCACCAGTGTCTTGCAGAACAGCTGAAGGATCACACGATTACAAGGCGTTACCATGCCATTGTTTATCACAATATAAAAGAAGAATCAGGAACGGTGGATGCACCGATCGCAAGAAGCAGAAAAGACCGGAAGAAGATGGCCATAGACCGGGAGACCGGCAGGAGAGCAGTCACTCATTACCGGGTGCTGGGACGCCTGAAAGAAGGTTTTACCTGCATCGAATGCAGTCTGGAGACGGGAAGGACCCATCAGATCCGGGTGCATATGGCATCCATAGGCCATCCGCTTTTGGGCGACACCGTCTATGGTCCGAAAAAGTCAAGGTATTCCCTTGACGGGCAGTGCCTTCACGCCAAAGTCCTCGGATTTGTCCATCCGAGGACGAAGGAATACATGGAGTTTGAGGTGGGGCTTCCTGCATACTTTGAAGAGCTTTTAAAACGTTTAGGTTAAAGAAAGGAAATCAGCATGGAAATTGGATTTATAGGGTGCGGAAATATGGCGAAGGCCATGATTTCGGGAATTCTTGCAGAAGGCACATATACAAAAGACGAGATTATTGCTTCCGGGCCTTCTGAGGACAAAATGGATCAGATCTCAGAACAGCTCGGCATAACAACAACAGCAGACAACATAAAAGTGGCGAAGAATTCAAGGATCATTGTTTTGTCCGTAAAACCGCAGATGTATGATAGGGTAATCCGGGAGATCCGGCACGAGGTCGGCAAAGACCAGATCGTTGTCACCATTGCGGCAGGGCTTTCTATGGAGACTGTGGAGCGGAGCTTCGGAAAAGAGACAAAAATTATCCGCACCATGCCGAATACACCGGCTCTGGTAGGAGAAGGCATGACCGGCATGTGTATGAATCCATATGTTGAGGAGGAAGAAGTCCGGGAAGTCCGGAAGATTTTTGAAAGTTTCGGGAAGGTAGAAATCGTGGATGAAAAGCTCATTGACGCGGTAGTCGGTGTCAGCGGAAGTTCACCAGCCTACGTCTATATGTTTATCGAGGCGCTGGCAGACGCTGCGGTGCTCGGAGGGATTCCGAGAGAAAAAGCATATACCTTTGCGGCTCAGGCAGTGCTGGGAAGTGCCAAAATGGTCCTCGAGACAAAAGACCATCCGGGTAAATTAAAAGATGCGGTGTGTTCTCCGGCGGGAACGACGATCGAAGCCGTGAGAGTCCTGGAACAAAAAGGTCTCAGAAGTGCTGTCATGGAAGCGGCCAGCGCGGCTGTGGAAGTGAGCAGAAATATGTAAATGATCCTTTACAAGGAAATTTTTCTGTGATATACTCATCGAGTTGACCGGTACTCAGATTTCGGACATCTCCGACCAAGTCTTAGTATCTGGCGGCTATTTTATATAATTTAAGGAGGAAACAAAATGATTTCATCAGAAAAGAAAAAACAGATCGTTGCAGAATTCGGAAGGAATGCCAATGACACCGGTTCACCGGAAGTACAGATCGCGATCCTTACAGCAAGGATTGAAGAACTTCAGGAGCATTTTGATATGCACAAGAAGGATCACCATTCCAGAAGAGGTCTGTTAAAGATGGTAGGTAAGAGACGTAATCTTTTAGCATACTTAAAGAATAAGGATGTTGCAAGATACCGTGCGCTGATCGAAAGACTCGGACTGAGAAAATAGCAGAATTATGGGGACAGGAATTCAAATTCCTGTCTTCTTTTTTTCATGCAGTTGTGATACAATAAAAAAGTTGTGAAAGACGTATTCCGAGACTACTAAGGAGCCCATAGGCTGTGCTGTGGACCGCTTAGTTGTTTCGGCGTCTTTTAAATATCGTTTTAAGGAGAATTAAACATGGTAAAAAAATTTAGTATGGAACTTGCAGGCCGCACTTTAACTGTAGAAGTAGGACGTGTGGCGGCACAGGCAAACGGTGCGGCATTTATGCACTACGGAGATACAGTTGTCCTCTCGACAGCTACGGCTTCCGACAAACCGAGAGACGGGATTGATTTCTTTCCGCTGAGTGTCGAGTATGAAGAAAAACAGTATGCAGTAGGTAAAATCCCGGGAGGATTTTTAAAGAGAGAGGCAAGGCCTTCTGAGAATGCAATCCTTACGGACCGCGTGATTGACCGGCCGATGCGTCCTCTGTTTCCGAAGGATTACAGAAATGACGTACTGCTGGACAACCTTGTCATGTCCGTAGACCCGGACTGCAGCCCGGAACTCACCGCAATGCTCGGATCTGCTATCGCGACATGCATTTCTGACATTCCTTTCGACGGACCTACTGCATCCACTATGGTTGGACTGATCGAAGGAGAGTTTATCATCAATCCGACGGCGGCCCAGAAAGAAGTATCCGAGATGGCACTGACCGTGGCGTCTACGAGAGATAAGGTCATCATGATTGAGGCCGGAGCCAATGAAGTGCCGGAAGACGTAATGATCGAGGCGATCTTTAAAGCGCATGAGGTAAATAAAGAGATTATCGCATTCATCGACACTATTGTGGCAGAATGCGGCAAAGAAAAGCATGAATATGAGCACCATGAAATCGATCAGGAGATGTATGAGGACATGGTTTCCTTTATCACACCGGAAGCCATGGAAGAAGCGGTCTTCACTGACGAAAAACAGGTGAGGGAAGAAAATATCCGCGTCATTGAAGAAAAATTAGCGGAGCGCTATGCCGATAACGAAGAGTGGCTGTCCCAGATCGGGGAGGCTGTGTATACTTTCCAGAAAAAGACAGTGAGAAAAATGATCTTAAAAGATAAAAAGCGTCCGGACGGAAGGGATATCACGGAGATCCGCCATCTGGCGGCAGAGGTTGACTGTCTGCCGAGAGTCCATGGTTCTGCACTGTTCCAGAGAGGACAGACCCAGGTTATGACTGTGACCACTCTAGGCTCTCTTTCAGAAGCTCAGAGACTGGACGGCATGGATCAGGACGAGACGAGCAAGCGCTATATGCACCACTATAATTTCCCTTCCTACTCAGTAGGAGAGACCAGACCGAGCAGAGGTCCGGGACGAAGAGAGATCGGACACGGAGCTTTGGCAGAACGTGCACTGATACCGGTGCTTCCGAGAGAAGAAGAGTTCCCGTATGCGATCCGTACCGTGTCTGAGATCATGGAATCCAACGGTTCCACATCCCAGGGAAGCATCTGTGCATCCTCTCTGTCACTGATGGCAGCAGGTGTGCCGGTGAAGGCACCGGTTGCCGGTATTTCTGTAGGATTGGTGACAGGAGACAGCGACGATGATTATCTGATCCTCACCGATATCCAGGGTCTGGAGGACTTTTTCGGAGACATGGACTTTAAGGTGGCAGGAACCGATAAGGGAATCACAGCGATCCAGATGGATATCAAGATCCACGGACTCACAGACCAGATCATCCGTGAAGCGATCGCAAGGACAAAAGAAGCAAGAACCTATATTCTTCACGAGGTCATGAATCCGGTCATCGGAGAGGCGAGAGACCATGTAGGAAAATATGCGCCTAAGATCTCCCAGTACACCATTGATCCGGAGAAGATTTCCGAAGTCATCGGCAAACAGGGCAAGACGATCAACGCCATTATTGATGAGACCGGCGTAAAGATCGATATCGACGAGTCCGGAAGAGTGGACATTTTGAGCGAAGACCAGGAGATGATCGACAAAGCCATCGGCATCATCAAGTCCATCGTAGAGCCGCTGAATGTAGGAGATATCTATGAGGGCGAGGTTGTCAGGATCATGCAGTTCGGTGCCTTTGTACAGGTTTCACCGAACAAAGACGGACTGATCCATATTTCCAAGCTTGCCAAAGAGCGTGTGGAGAAAGTGGAAGATGTGGTCAACATTGGGGACCGCGTAGCCGTCAAAGTACTGGAAATTGACAAGATGGGCAGAATCAACTTAAAACTGGAAGAAAAATTATCATAGGGTAGAATATGAGACGAAAAGCACAAGCGTTTGGCATCCTGGCAGTGTTTGCGGCTGTGATGGCTTTTACAGGATGTGCAAACAAAAAGTCAGATAATGTAAAGCGAATCGGAATTCTGCAGCTGGTAGAACACGATGCGTTAAATGACGCCAGAAAAGGATTTATTGACGGTCTGAAAGAAGACGGATACGTGGACGGCAAAAATATTGAGATTCAGTATAAAAATGCCCAGAATGATCAGTCCAACTGTCAGACCATCGCCTCCCAGTTTGTCGGAAACCGGAGTGATCTTGTGCTGGCCATTGCAACACCGGCGGCACAGGCCATGGCTACGGAGACGAAGGATATTCCGATCCTGGCCACGGCAGTGACAGACCACCAGGCAGCCAAGCTGGTAAAGGATAATAAAAAACCGGATACAAATGTGTCGGGAACTTCTGACATGGCTCCGGTGAAAGAACAGATCGGGCTGATTAAAAAGCTGATGCCAGAAGCAAAAAAAGCTGCGTTTTTATATTGTTCGGCGGAAGCAAATTCTGTGCTCCAGGTAAAACAGGCCCGTTCGGCGGCTAAGACACAGGGATTTCAGACGATGGACGCAACGGTGTCGGAATCCAGTGAAATCCGGCAGGTTGTGGAGTCTTTAAAAGGCAGGGCAGACGTGATCTACGTGCCAACTGACAATATCATCTCCGCCAGCATGAATACCGTCACCATGGTGGCCAATGAGGCTAAAATTCCCGTGATCGTCGGAGAGGAAGCTCTCTGCACGGGAGGCGGGCTTGCCACATACGGCATCAATTACTACCGGCTCGGAAAGCAGACCGCAAAACAGGCAGAAGATATACTGGAAGGCAAAAAAAAGGTTTCTGAATTGCCGATAGGATACCAGGATCAGTATGACTTGATCATCAATGAAGACCAGGTAAAAAAACTGGGGATCCGGGTCCCGGACGAACTGAAAAAAACAGCTAAGTTCGTTAAAACACAGAATAAGAGTAAATAAGCGACTGCTCCGGGAGACCGGGGCAGTTTTTTGCTTCTTAGGGGAAAACTTACATGCATCAGCGTGACAAGGTCTTTCTCTAAGAAACAAAAAACGCTCCGCAGGTTGTGCACAGATGCGTAAGGATATCATTTGACTGCGTCAAATCGCATCTGGCACGCAAAGTTGTCAAGCCCCTTAAAGAATGAGAGTTGAAGAGATGAGATGGGCTTGCCTACTTTGTTCTTTGCTTGACAATGAGGAACGGCAGTGTTATAATTTAGCACATAAAAGCGTTGAAGTGCTGACGCAACAACAAGGACGGAGGACAGAGTTATGAGTTTAAAAAAGTTTATGGCAATGGGACTTGCAGCCGTGATGAGTGCAGCGCTACTCTCCGGATGCGGGGGAAGTGACAAGAAAGACGAGGCAAAAAAGGAACAAAAGAAAATCGGTGTTGTGCAGCTTACTGAGCACGCAGCTTTAGATGCGGCTTACAAAGGCTTTAAAGAAGGCCTTGCAGATGCCGGATATAAAGACGGAGATAAGATCAAGATTGAATATAAGAATGCTCAGAATGAGCAGTCCAATTGTCAGACCATCGCATCTCAGTTTGTCAATGACAAGTGTGACCTGGTATTGGCGATCGCCACACCTGCGGCCCAGGCTATGGCGAATGAGTCAAAGGATATTCCGATCCTGGTGACAGCCGTGACGGATCCGGCTGCATCTAAGCTTGTAAAGAGCAATGATGAGCCAGGCAACAACGTTTCCGGAACTTCAGACCTGACACCGGTGAAAAAGCAGATGGAACTCTTAAAACAAATGCTTCCGAAGACGAAGAAAGTGGCTATGTTATACTGCTCAGCAGAAGCAAACTCAAAGATCCAGATCGCTATGGCAAAGAAAGAGGCAAAGAAGTTAGGATTTGAGACCATGGACGCCACAGTGTCCGAATCAAGCGAGATCCGCCAGGTAGTGGAATCTCTGAAGGGGAAAGCGGATGCCATCTATGCGCCGACAGACAACCTGATCGCAGCCGGAATGAACACTGTATCTATGGTAGCCAACGAAGCCAAGATCCCTGTCATCGTAGGAGAGGAAGGTATGTGTACCGGCGGAGGCCTTGCTACATACGGAATCAATTACTATGAACTCGGAAAACAGACCGCTGCACAGGCAGTCAAGATCTTAGAAGGCAAAGCAGAGATAAAGACAATGCCAATCGAATATCAGAGCAATGCTGACTTGATCATCAACAAAGATACCGTAAAGAAGCTGGGAATCAAAGTTCCGAAAAACTTAGAGAAAAAGGCCAAGATGGTGACAACGATCACAGAAAAGAAAAAATAAATGCACCGTCCTGAATGATGGGTACAAAACTGTCTTCTTTCGTGAATTGAAAGAAGACAGTTTTTTTATTTCATAGGGAAGGTCGCAGAACTTTACTGGTGCAAAGCCTTAAATCGTGATATAATAAATTTTCGTGGACAGTAAAGTAAGAAAAGGAGAAGAAGAATGGATTTAGCAGTAAACATGCAAAGTGCGATTGCCCAGGGTACACTGTGGGGAATCATGGCGCTTGGTGTCTATATTACATTCAGGATATTGGATATTCCGGATTTGTCCTGTGAAGGTACGTTTGCCCTGGGGGGATGCATCAGCGCAGTTATGATCGTAAAAGGAGTAAACCCTTTTGTATCTCTTGTCATCGCATTGGCAGCGGGAATGGCGGCAGGAGCAGTGACTGGATTTTTACATACGAAATTAAAAATCCCTGCGATCTTAGCCGGTATTCTGACAATGATTGCCCTGTATTCGGTCAATATCCGTATCATGGGACAGCCAAATACATCACTGCTGGGAGAGGATACCGCATTCACTCAGGCCATTGATGCGCTGAAACTGGACCAGACGATGGCAACACTGCTGGTTGGAGCAGTGATCAGCATTTTTGTGGTGCTGTGCATCTACTGGTTCTGCGGTACTGAACTCGGATGCGCACTGAGGGCGACCGGAAACAACGAATATATGGTCCGGGCTTTGGGGGCCAATACGAATACATCAAAAGTCATCGGCCTTGTCATCTCCAACGGAATGATCTCCATCTCAGGTGCACTGGTTGGACAGAGCCAGGGATACGGTGATATTAAAATGGGGACCGGAGCCATTGTCATCGGTCTGGCATCTATCGTTATCGGAGAAGTAATCTTTGGAAAACGGTTTAATTTCATGTATATACTGGCTTCTGTTGTGTTTGGCTCTGTGATTTACCGCATGATTATTTCACTGGTGCTGTATATGGGACTGAGCACAGACGATATGAAGCTGTTTACGGCATTAGTCGTGGCATTAGCTCTGGGTATTCCGGCGATCAAGTCTAGATATTCCCAGAAAAGAATTCCTGGAAAAGGAGGAAACACCGCATGTTAAACATCATCGATGTGCACAAGACATTTAATAAAGGCACTGTCAATGAAAAGAAGGCGCTGGACGGGATCGATCTTCACCTGAATCCAGGGGACTTTGTGACTGTGATCGGAGGCAACGGGGCAGGTAAGTCAACGATGCTGAACATGATCGCAGGCGTATATCCTATCGACCAGGGAACGATCCTCCTGGACGGCAAAGACATTTCGGACCTGCCGGAGCATAAACGGGCCTATATGCTTGGGCGGGTGTTCCAGGACCCAATGATGGGAACCGCAGCCGGTATGGAGATACAGGAGAATATGGCGATGGCTCACCGCCGTGGGAAAAACCGCGGCCTGCGCTGGGGCATTACGAAAAGCGAGAAAAAGCTGTATAAGGAGAAGCTGGCGATGCTGGATTTGGGACTCGAGGACCGTCTTACTTCAAAGGTAGGACTATTGTCCGGAGGACAGAGACAGGCACTGACACTGCTCATGGCTACGCTGAATAAGCCGAGTCTTCTGCTCTTAGACGAGCACACGGCGGCCCTTGATCCAAAGACGGCGAAAAAAGTACTGGAGCTTACGGAGAAGATTATCGCGAGGGACAGTCTGACCGCTATGATGGTAACTCACAACATGAAAGACGCCATACGCATTGGAAACCGCCTGATCATGATGAACAGCGGAAGGATCATCTATGATGTTTCAGGAGAAGAAAAGAAGAACCTGAAAGTTACTGATCTTCTGCAGAAGTTTGAGGAAACCAGTGGGGAAGATTTTGCCAACGACAGAATGTTATTATCATAAGAGAGAGGAAGAAACATGAGCGATTACAAAATTGAGACAAAATGTATTCAATCCGGATGGGAGCCGAAAAAAGGGGAGCCGAGGGTGGTGCCGGTATATCAGAGCACTACATTTAAATACGACACAAGTGACCAGATGGGACGCCTTTTTGACCTGGAGGATGCGGGATATTTCTATACGAGACTTCAGAATCCCACCAACGACTCGGTGGCAGCAAAGATCTGTGATCTGGAAGGCGGAGTGGCGGCAATGCTCACTTCTTCCGGACAGGCGGCCAACTTTTATGCCATCATGAATATCGCGGAGTCGGGAGACCATATCATCTGTACAACGGCTCTATATGGGGGGACTTATAACCTGTTTGCCCATACCTTGAGGAAGATGGGCGTGGAAGCAACGTTTGTAGATCCGGAAGTCAGTGAAGAAGATTTAAATGCGGCATTCAGAGATAATACAAAGGCCGTGTTTGGAGAAACGATCTCAAATCCCTCTTTGGTCGTTCTTGATTTCGAAAAGTTTGCAAAAGCGGCTCACGGACACGGAGTTCCTCTGATCGTTGACAATACATTTGCAACGCCGATCAACTGCCGCCCGTTTGAATGGGGTGCGGATATCGTCACCCATTCCACAACAAAGTATATGGACGGCCATGCGGTATGTGTGGGCGGAGCGATCGTCGACAGCGGTAACTTTGACTGGGATGCATACGGAGACAAATTTGCATGTCTTACTCAGCCGGATGAGACGTACCATGGTGTGGTTTATACAGAAAAGTTTGGTAAAGGTGCCTATATTACAAAGGCTACGGTCCAGCTGATGCGGGATCTGGGTTCCATCCAGTCACCTCAAAATGCTTTTTACTTGAACATTGGCCTGGAAACTCTGCATTTAAGAGTGGCCAGACATTGTGAAAATGCAAAAGCCGTAGCTGCATGGCTGAGAGACAATGATAAGGTTGCATGGGTGCACTGCCCGATGCTGGAAGGCGATGAGGCTTATGAGAGAGCACAGAAATATATGCCAAACGGAACCTGCGGGGTTATTACGTTTGGCCTGAAAGGCGGACGCGAGGCATCGATCCAGATGATGGACAGCTTAAAGCTGGTGGCCATCGTAACACATGTGGCAGATTCCAGAAGCTGTGTTCTGCATCCTGCCAGTCATACCCACCGTCAGATGAATGACCAGGAACTTTTGGAGGCCGGAGTACAGCCGGATCTGATCCGTTTTAGCGTGGGAATCGAAAATACTGAGGATATCATTGCAGACCTTGACCAGGCGTTGAGCCAAATAGGATAAATACTGAATATATTATAGTGCCCGGAACTTTCTGAGAGGAATTTTCCGGGCACTATTTTTCTCTTCATCACTGAGGATCACACGGTATATAGAACAGGCATGGGAAGCATACTATCAGCAAAAGCTTAAATAGTATTCGACAGGGGGTACAAAAATGGGAACAAAGATAAAAAACATAGAAAAGGCTGAGGTATTTAAGATGCAAGATGAAGTGCAGTATCAGGATGGACAGGTGGTCAGCAAGACATTGTCCCAAAACCAAGCAGTTAGTCTGACATTGTTTGCCTTTGAAAAAGGAGAGGAAATCAGCACCCACAAATCAGGCGGTGATGCGATGGCAACAGTTCTCGAGGGCACAGGGAAATTTACCATAGACGGAAAAGAGTATATTTTAAATGATGGAGAGAGCATTGTTATGCCAGCAGAGATTCCACATGCGGTGTATGGGCAGGAACGTTTTAAAATGCTTTTGACTGTTATATTTTGATCGGCGGCTCTATTATGTGCGGACGTTTTTTTATTTCTTAGGAAAGTCCTTGTCACGCTAATGCATGAAAGTCTTTCCTAAGAAATAAAAAACGCTCCGCGGGCTGAGACAGTTTTGGAACGGAAAATGCTCAGAAAAAGCCTGTTGGAGCGCCGATGCCTTATTCCGGCGGCAGGATTTTATGAGTGGGACAAGGAGAAAAATAAAATTGCTTTTTTTAAAGAGACATCCCCGGTGATTTTTATGGCCGGCTTTTACAGGCCGGATGAAGACAGCAGCAGATTTGTCATATTGACAACCAGGGCAAATCGCTCGGTCAGGGAAATACATGAACGGATGCCCATAATCATAGAAGAAAGAGACATTGAGGACTGGTTCAGTGATGAGACATTTGAACATCTGCTGCACAGTGAACCTGAGAGTTTGTCCCATGAAGCAGAAGTGAAGAATTAGAAAATCCCAGGACGCTGTTTGTCCTGGGATAAACTTTACTCTGAGATACTAAGGCCGGCTATCTCGGCTAACCGCAGGATCGATGCCCTGGATATTTTCTTTCCTTTGTATTCAATGAGATCATCCATTTCCCCGGTAAAGATGTCTGCCGGATTGTACTTTTTCAGTAGAATTGTATCCTCATCTACAAAGATTTCGAGGGGATCTTTGTCGCCGACACCCAAATTCCTCCTCAGTTCAATTGGTAAGGTAATACGGCTCCTCCTATGTATTTTGGTGCTTTTATTATAAAATATCTACGAAATATTTCCAATGGTAAATAATACAAGCAGGATATAAGGCGAGAATGCAGCAATCAATTATTTAATAAAATCAAAAAAGCCGAAACACCGCATAAATACAATGTTCCGGCTGTATGACCCCAACGAGAATTGAACTCGTGATTCGACCTTGAGAGGGCGTTTTTTAATGAAATTGAGTTTTACATGTGGAATAATTTGGCTTAAAACTTTACTTTCTGATATTTTCAAACTACACAAAAGTATATAAAAAATAACGATTGGTGAGTAAATTGGTGAGTAAAAATATATTTTAGGTTCTATTTTTCCTGTGCTGCACCAAAGACAACACTTTCAAATCCATCCAGTGACTGACGTTTTTTATCGCCTCGGATATGTGCATATTTTTGAAGAAAGGTAGCTGGGGTATTCCCCATGATTTCAGAGAGGACCTTTTCACTCTCACCACGTTCATAGTTTGTTGTTGCAAAGGTATGGCGGCACTCATACAAAGTGATCTCCGGCAATTTCTGATTATGTGCTTTGTTATATCGTTCAATAGTCCTTGTAAACATTCTGTATAGGTGATTCGGGCGGACAGGTGTACCAATCTCAGTCGTGAACAAAAAGTCATTATCAAAAAGGTCTGGATATTCCAATTGCTTTTCTTTTTTCCAAAGTAGCTTTTGCCTCACTATACTGTTTAAAATCCCAGGAAGATAAACTGGGCGATAGGAGTTTTTACCCTTCATATGATCTTCAAGAACACCATATTTGTTATAGGTGCGGTGCATTGTAAAGGTCTGTTGCTCTGGCATATAGTCTGACTCTCCTAATCCACAGGTTTCACTTGGCCGGGGACCAAGGATAAGCTGACAGCAGAACATTGCATAATAATGAGAATCTTTTGCCTGATCAGATTTTAAGAACAAAGAAATTTGTTCATCTGTCCATGTTTGCTTGACCGTATACGGGACTTTATTTCGTTTTATACCGATCATTGGGTTATTCTTAGCCTCCAGACTTTTAAGCGGACTGACGGCGAAATTAAAGATATTACAGAGGATATTAATACATTTGTTTATCGTCTCAGGAGAATACTCTTTTCCAGATTCATTTGTACCGTTCTCCATGCATTCTTTGAATTTCAAAATATGTGATGATTCTATTTCATCAATTTCTGAATCTCCGAAAACTCCTTTAATGTATCGTTTGTAATATGATTTATAGGTTTTGTATGTTTCATCTGAATAACTTTTCTTTGTGGCCCTGAACCATTCACCAGCCACAGTATCGAAAAGTAGTTTTGAAGCTTGTTTTTTTCGTACCTCTTCCAATTCAATATCTTTTTTGATCTGTTTTATAAGCCTCACATTATCGCTTTTTGCATCCTTACGGTTTGCGAAGGCATCTCCATATACTTTTTTCTGTAAGAGCGGATGCCACTCACAAGCTATATATGTCCTTTTCGTTTTTCCGGTTTTTTTACTGGTGTATTCCCTTTTTATGACTGACATAATATCATCCTCCTTCTAATTTTAAGTATAAAAATAACGCCTTGTCAGACGTCCAAGAAAGATGATATAATCTAAGTGCTACGTTAGGTATATCATTTCCAGGACATCTGGCAATATATACTGCTCAATTCCGTCCGGTTGCCGCCGGGCGGTTTTTTAATTTAATAATTGTTCTTTTTTCTTTTCAAATTCTTCTTGTGTTATTGCTCCCATATCAAAAAGATTTTTGAATTTTAATATTTCATCTGCAACAGAAACGGAACTTGCTGAGCTAGCTTTTTCCGATTGAGAGTTATCTTTCTTAATTTTATCCAGAACTACATGAATCGTATTGTTTATATTTTTTGCAGATTTTTTATCAAGCATAACATTAAAAATTTCTTTAATGGTATCTACAGTTATGGTTCCCATAAATATATCAGCGCCTAGTTTAATATCATTTATATTTTCAAGAGAAATAGTTATAATTTTTTCCCCGATAAGTTGTTTTTGTGCCATAATTATTCGTTTGTTTGTAATTGCGTATGCATAATTTCCGTCATGTTTTGTCATACTTCGATAGTTATGTAACCCAACAAATACCATATATACTTTTTCATCCGCTTGCAAATTATCAATTATCAATTGAAAGTGCTTTTCACCCCATTTTTTTAGAGAGGCATTTCCAAAATTATTTTTTATACAGTAATCGTACATGTCTTTAGCTGTTTTTAATTCGGTCATTTCTATTACCTTTTCCGATTCAGCTGCTCCATTAAAATTTGGTTCAACACTATTTTTTTTAAATAATCCCACGTTCTTTCCTCCTTATAAGTAAAATAAGTTCTCGGAATTCTAAGCTCTTATTTTTCAAGGCTTTTCATCCCTTTATTA
>OAWA01000727.1_pt1 | contig 20345 bp, 18 predicted proteins | sample 1516971 | NCBI WGS metagenome assembly OAWA01 (sample SAMEA2580097, study PRJEB22360) | human gut metagenome | biome: human gut; feature: human-associated habitat; material: faeces | place: Denmark | collected 2008/2010
GGCGGCCCCGCTCTCCGCGGCGAGGTTTGTCTAAGGATCTTGCCGAAGCTCTGCCTTTGGCTCAAATGGAAACGGGGGACGCATCTGCATCCCCCGTTTTTGTTGCGGTTAGTCCAAGTCAATAAATTTAGCGCTTAGGATCTTGCCGTCTTTTACTAGCATTCTGGCCATGGTGGGGCCTCGGGTGCCTCTGGGGTAGCTGGCGCTGCCCGGGTTGAGGACTAAGCAACGGCCCACTTGGGCTTCTTTGGTTACGTGGGTGTGGCCGTTGATGGCTACGTCTACGGATCCCACCGGAAGGTCTTCGCGGTAGTGGGCTACGGCGAATTTGAGGCCTTCGTAGGTAAAGAGTGCAAGACGGTCTACATCGGGGCCGTAGTCGCGGTAGTAATCGTTGTTGCCCAGTACGGCCCGCACGGGGGCGATGGTGCATAGGTGCTCGTAGTCCATCTCCGACGTGAGGTCGCCAGCGTGGATGATCAGGTCTGCGCCCTCAAGCTCATCCAGGAGCGCAGGCGAAAGATAGCCGTGGGTGTCCGAGATGATGTCGATACGCTTGGCGCTTGCACTGTTCATGGGATCCCTTCCGCAAAAAACGATTCGGCAGATACATACAAAAAAGGCCCCACGGCTCCGCAGACGATGAGTCTACAGGGCTGCGGGGCCAGTGTGCTAGAGACTCAGGGCCTTCTTGAGCGGCACGACGCGGCGGCGCGAAACCGGCACGCGTTCGTCGACGCCCGTAATGCCCAGCTGGATGGCGCCCGAGGGCACCGTCTCGACGTCCGTGACGCACGCCAAGTTGACGATATAGCGGCGGTGAACACGGAAGAAGCCAAAGTCGCAGAGCTTGGCCTCAAACTGCGCCAGCGAGGTCGTCGACAAAAAGCGATCATCGACGGTATAGATGCAGGAGTAATCGTCCTTGGCCATGATAAAGCGAATGTCGTCCACGGGAATGAGCACCTTGCGGCCGCCCTTTTCCACCGGGATACGCTCGATGGTCGCCTTGCTGTCCGTAACCGGCTTGGCGCGCTGCATGACCTTCTCAATCGCGCGATCCAAGCGAGCTTCCTCGACCGGCTTCATCAGATAATCGACGGCATCCACGTCGAATGCCTCGACCGCATGGTCGCTATACGCAGTCACAAACACGATCGCCGGCGGATTTTTAAGCTTATGCAGTGCCTCGGCAAGTTGCAGGCCCGAGGCACCGGGCATCGAGATATCGAGAAACACGACATCCACGCGACTTTCCATAAGCATCTCGATGGCGGAGCGGACGCTCGACGCCTCCGTGATCGTGCCGATCTTGCCCGTTTGCTCGAGCAGGAAGCGAAGCTCCGAGCGAGCCGGCGCCTCATCATCCACAATCATCGCACGCAGCATAGGGATAAAACCTTTCGTCAACTAACTACGCCGGGCATCCGTCGCATGACGTTGAGCCCGTAGCCTTTTATTTTACTCTTGAATGTCAAAGATGCTCTCTGACAAATCAAGATGAAGGAGCACTTTGGTGCCCTTGCCCGGCGCCGATTCAACACGCGTATAGGAGTGCGGCCCATAAAAGCGATGGATGCGCTCCGAAATATTGTGCATGGCCACACCGGCGCCGCCACCCTGGGGAGAGCTGGCGTCGGGACGGGCAGAACGCTCGTCAAACAGTCTGGCGGCGGTACCCTCATCCATGCCCACGCCATTATCGGCCACGGCAATCAAGATTGCATCCTCGCCGTCTTGGTGAACGGTCACGTCGATCCTCAGGGCGTCGTCATCGCCCATACCATGACGCACGGCGTTCTCGACAATCGGCTGGATCACGAACGCCGGCACCAGCGTATCTTCCACGTCCTCGGACACATCGAACGTCGCACGCACGCGGTCCTCGCCAAAGCGGGCCTTCTCAAAGGTAAGGTAGCGCTTGGTCTGTGCGACCTCGCGCGAGACCGGAATAAGCGATCCCGAGTTGTCGAGCGTGGCACGATAGAACGATGAGAACTCACGAAGCAGTTCGCGGGCCCGCAGCGGATCGGTGCGCGTAAACGATGCAATGGTGTTCAGCGTGTTGAACAGGAAGTGCGGGTTAATCTGCGCCTGCAGCGCACGCACCTCGGCGCGCGCTGTGAGTTCCTTTTGCACCTCGAGCTCGTGGATGGCGAGCTGCGTGGACAAGATCTCGGCAAAGCCCGAGGCAAGCGCGTACTGGGTACGGTCGACGGCGCGCGGGGTCTTGTAGTAGAACTTGAGCGTGCCGACGGTACGATCGCCTACCTTGATGGGGGCGATAATGCCGGCGGGAACTTGGTTGTGCGAGCCGTCCGAGCCCACGACATCCACCATACGGTTGAACGACTGCACGATGCCATGTTCGATAACGTAGCGTGTGGCAAGCGTGTGGATGGGAGAATCTGGCAGTAGTTTTTCCTCAAACTCTCCCGCGCAGGCAAGCACGTTGCCCTCGTCGGTGATGGCCACCGTCATGGCGCGCGTCTCGGGCAAAATGCGCCGGCACACCAAACGCGCCGACTCCTGCGTCAGACCGCCCTTAATGTCCTCGAGCATGGCCGAGGCCACCGAGAGCGTCTCCTCGGTGTACTGGGAGCGCACCGAATCGGGATTGAGCGTCAAAAAGATAAAGATGCACAGAAAGATGCACAGCAGCGCGCAGGCAATCACCGTGGCGATCGGCTCGATACCGGTCACCAAGGCAAAAATAAAGTACACCAGCACGCAAATGGCGCAGGCAACGGCAATGATGCGAAAGATTGATATTGAACTATCGCGCTGGGCGCGGCGGTCGATCATTCGGCCCCCTCCAGGATACTGATCAGTTGTGCGTCACGCCAAAGCCCGTCCATGATCTTGGGCCAAAAGCTCTGGAAACGCAGGTAGCTTGCAGCGTTTTGGCGCGCATAGGCCTTTGCCTCGTCGATACCATGGCGCCAGATGCGCAGGTAGCCCTCATGCTCGCGGGTAAACACGCTGCGGACCATAGCGGTCTTGCGCACGCGGTCGTCGAGCTCGCGCGAAATCCACGGGCCCGGGTAGGGCATGAGCGATGCCGCCGTAACGGGAATGAGCTCCTTTTGATGCGCGGCGAATGTCAACTTGGCCCGTTCGTAGTACCAACGGTATACATCCTGCATAAAGCGCGGTGAGCGCTTTTCGGACTCCGGAGGCAGATGGCGCACGGTCCACTCGTTATCGAACCACACGTCATAGCCGAACATGCGCATGTTAAAGAGGTAATCCAAGTCCTCGCCGCGGGTGATAAACGGGTCAAAGGCTACACGCGTAAAGGCGCGGGCGTGCAGGGCCATCAGGCCGCCGCACACGTAGTTGGAGCGCGAGATGCGGGTGCCCGAGAGCGCCTTTTTCATCCAACGGTTGAACTCGATGCGCTTGGTCCACCAACGATGGCAGATGCCCGCCTTGTCCGTGGGAGCCAGCGGCGAGCCGTCGCGATCGTAGAAATAGCCGCTCTTGACCAAGATCGGCAAGCCCTGACGTGTCTGCTGCCCCAACGCATAGGTCGCGCGCTTCATAAAGTCGGCGTCGATGACAGTCTCATCGTCATCCAAAAAGATAACCGCGTCATGCCCCAGCACAGCGGCACAGGCTAGCCCCATGTTGCGGATGGCACCGTAGCCTCGCAGGCTCACGCACTCGCCCGAACCCTTGGGCGCGATCTGAGCAACCCGGTCTGCAATGCGCGAGGCCTGGGTGTTGGTGACAACGGTGACCTTGAGCGTGGGATGCGCGTCGACAATCTCGTGCACGCGCAGCGACACATCGGCTGTGGCAGAAACGGGACAGACCACCAAAAGGATGATGCGCGGGATGTCACGTACCTGTTCAAGCGAGGCCAGGCAGCGGTCGAGTTCGGGATTGTCGGCGTTGAGCTTTGTCGAATGGTCATAGGTGCCAGGGGCGTTTGCGCAAGCGTCATCGCCCGCCCAATACGTTGGAATCACGACTGTGGCGTTCATGCCTTACCCTCCCTGCAACACAAAAACGGGACGCCGCCAAACACAGGCGACGCCCCGCGACCTAGCTGATTCCATCATACCCACTTGGGCAAATCATTGCTCGCAAGTCGCAATGTTTATTGCGGATAACCCCAAAAGAGTACCGTGGACAGGCACAATAGCCGCTCGCTCCTATGCGGCATGCCCTGCCGCCCGAGTCATGCGGGACAGGCGGACCAGCAGCATAAAGCCAACAATCAGCAGCACGCCAATGGAAAGGACGCCCAGCGACGGGCTGCCGGTCAGCGAGGTGACGACCGACACCAGGAAGGTGCCCATAACGCTTGCATAACGACCAAAGATGTCAAAGAAGCCGTAGTACTCGTTGGACTTTTCCTTGGGGATAATGCGGCCAAAGTAGCTACGGCTGAGCGCCTGCACGCCGCCCTGGAACAGGCCGACCATAATGGCAAGCACCCAGAATTCAAAGGCGGTCTTTAGGAAGAACGCGGCGAACAGCACAATGCCCATGTAGGCGGCGACCGCCACCAGGATCATGTTGAGCGTGCCCACGCGTCCGGCGAGCTTGCCGTAGATGATGGCGGACGGAAAGGCCACGAACTGCGTAACGAGCAGCGCCAGCACCAGCTGCGTCGAATCGATGCCCAAAGCCGAGCCGTAGCTGGTAGCCATGGAAATGACCGTGTGCACACCGTCTATATAGAAGAAGAACGCGATCATGTAGACCAGCACGGTCTTGTTGTGGGCAATCTCGCGCATGGTGTGTCCGACCTCGGAGAACACACCGCCCACGATGTGGCCGATAGTGTCCTCGGGACCGCGCTCGCGACCGTACTTTTGCTTATAGGTGCGAATGAGCGGCAGGGTAAAGATGAGCCACCAGGCACCAGTGATGATAAACGACAGACGCGTTGCCAGCATGGTAGGGACGCCAAGAGCAGGGCCACCCATGATGAGCGCCAGGCAGATGACGAACGGCACGGTGGAACCGATGTAGCCCCAGGCATAACCCGAGCTGGACACGGCGTCCATGCGCTCGTCGGTGGTAACGTCGGGCAGCATGGCGTCGTAGAACGTCATAGAAGAGTTAAGGCCGATGGTGCACAGCACGTACACGGTCAAAAATGCCATGGCGGACATTGGGATAGCCTGCGCCAGGCAAAGAACCAGGCCCGTGAGGAAAAAGCCCAAGAAGAACTTGATCTTGTTGCCGGCGTGGTCGGCAAGCGCGCCCAGAATGGGCATGAGCATGGCGATGACCAGCGAGGCGATCGTCTGCGCATTGCCCCAGGCGACCACCAGGTCGGCCGAGGAAGCGCCGGTATTGATGGCGTTAAAGTAAATGGGCACCACCGAGGTATTGAGCAGCACGAGGGCCGAATTGCCCACATCGTACATAACCCAGTTACGCTCGAGCTTGGTGTATTTCATGGACAGGGACCCTTCGTATTTGCCCGATATGCAGTTAGTTCATCGTACCCCAATTGTCCAGAAGCACCGGTAAGGATTCGGCAAAGGGGCACGCACGAGCCCTATTCCTCGCGGTCGAACTCCTCATCGGCATTGAGCGCGCGACCGCTGTAGTTGACGTGACTGGTCACGGCATCCATGTCACCGGTCTCAATAAAACGTGCGACCGTGCACTCGTAATCGACCAGCGCGCGATCAAAAACCTCGGGGAAACTCTCGTTCGAGACCTCGTCGGTAAAGGGATTCTTCCATGTCAGATGGCCCAGGTTACCGGTGCGCTCGGGCAGTTCCGTCGTCACGCGATGGGCAAGGCCGTCGAGCAGCGAGTAGTCGTGCACCAAGCCCTCAACCAGCGAGATCGCGCGCGTCTTTGCGGAGCCGGCCGGCTCAATCGCGCGGTAAAGTCGCTGCATATTGGCAACGGCAGCACCGTACTCCCCCGCCGGAATGTCTATGCCGTACACGCGTCCGGCAACATAGCTCATCAGCACGCCGGCCACGCGATTGATGCGATCGGTGGTGACGATCTCGCCCGCCGGCGGGTAATCGTCGACTGTAGCGCCATCGCGTTTAAGCTGCAGCATCAGTACATCCAGGTCGCTCTCGATCACGGCATGGACCTGACTGCTCGAATCCTCAAGCTCTGAATCGGACTCCACGATGCCAAACTGCTGCTCATAGACAAAGGGATGGGCGTTGCGGTCGAGCACGTAATGAGACAGCAGGCCCAGCGCAAAGGCGCGACCCAAGCTGGCGTCGCGCGGCAGCAGATGTGACACGCCGTCGCGCAGGCACGCAAACTGACGAGACATGCGCGACCGATGCATGACCTGCGCCAGCAGCGTGCAGTCGGAAACACGCGGTGTCAGAATGTGAAAGAAGAACGGGTCGGGGCCTTGGTTGCCCAAGATAAAGGCAATGCGCTCTTCATCGGACGTGATGACGCCCTGCGGAAGACGGTCGATGCTTTCCTCGCCAAACAGATGATGGGTGATAAGCGCGGGCATAATGATCCTTTCGATTTCATTCGATGCCACCCATTATGCCCACCGCGCGCCCATGCCAAACCTGCGATGGTAAACGACGGCACGCAAGCCTCTTACGCAAGCCCCAGGTGCGACTTGACCTCGGCGGCACGACGACGGGACACCGGCACCGTCGAGCTCACGCGGTCAAGCCTGAGCTCCATCAACCCCGTGGAGCCAATCTCAACATTGTGCACGTCTTCCAAATTGACCAGATAGCTGCGATGAACACGAATGAAGCCCTCGGAGCCCAAGCGACGTTCGAGCGAAGAGATCGACTCATTGATCAGGTACGTTCCCTCGGCGCAGATGGCATTGCAAAAATCGGCGCGCGCCTCAAAGTAGCAGACGTCTGCGGCGGGAATGAACACCTTTTTGCCCCCGCGGTCCACCGTCAGACGCAAAGGCTGGCGCGGAGCGTGGATAACACGACGGACACCCAAGGCTGCCTCGATCTTGTCGAGTGCCTTTGACAGGCGTGCGTCCTCGACCGGCTTGACGACATAGTCGACCGCATCAAGGTTATACGCATCGGCGGCAAACTCGGCAAACGCCGTCACAAACACAACCACCGGCGGCGTCTTTAGGTTCTGCAGCGTCTCGGCAAGCTCAATTCCCGAGCGGCCGGGCATCGTGATGTCCAAAAACAACACGTTGGGCTTGTTCGAGAGAATCGACTCCACGGCCTCGGTGACATTGCCCGCCTCGGCAATCTGACCCACACGCGTATCCTTTTCCAACAGATAGCGTAGCTCAGCCCTAATTGGAGGCTCGTCATCAACTACCAGGATGTTCCAACCCTCGGACATATGTGCTTCCCCTCTTTTTCTCTCAATCCAACCGCGTGCTATACCGTCAACGGCGCCGGCTCATGCGGCTCGCCGTTCAACTCAACGATGACCTGCGTTCCCACGCCCTCCTGGGACTTCACGCGCATACCAGAATCTTCTCCGTAAAAAAATGGATGCGCTGAAGCACGTTGAAAAGCGCCAAGCCGCAGCCTCGTTTGATGGAGCCGTCGGCGGTAATGCTCTCGGGCTCCTCCAGGCGATGCTGCTCAAACAGATGCGCGCAGACTTCTTCGCTCATACCGATGCCGTCGTCCTCGACGATAATCTCCAAACCGTCATCGGTCTCGAAAGCCCTAACATAAATAGAAAGCGGCTCGGTCTCGCGCTGCGCGTGCTTGATGCAGTTTTCGAGCAACGGCTGCAAGATAAACGGCGGCACCAGGCTGTCGCGCACCTCAAAGTCGATATCGACCGAGACACGCAGACGGCCGTCGCCATAACGAGTCTGCATAAGATTGATATAGCGAGCGCCCTGTTCCACCTCGCGCTCGAGCGTTGTGAGGGTATCGGAATCAGAAAGCGTCTGACGGTAGTAATTGGAAAAGTCGATCAGCAGCGACCTGGCCTTGTCCGGCTCGGTACGTACGAGCGACACGATGGTGCTGATGGTGTTAAACAGAAAATGAGGATCGACCTGCGATTGCAAGGCGCGCAGCTCCACACGGGCCGTAAGCTCGTCCTGGCGCTCGAGCTCAAAGCTCGCAAGCTGCGTGGAAATGAGGTCGGCAAAGCCCGAGGCAAGCGCCGTCTGGCGCATATCGATGCTGCTCAGACGGGGATAATACAGCTCGAGCGTGCCCACGCAACGCCCGCGCACGGTAAGCGGTGCGACAATACCGGCGCGCAGGCGCGGAAAGTAGCCACCCGTCTCGGTCGAGGCATCGCGCGAGAACACGCTTTGCTCACCGCTGTTGATCACGTTGAGCGTAGTCCGCAGCACCACCGGGGTGCCCGCGGGGCATTTTGCCGAGTCCTCGCCCCAGCTCGCCAACACCTGCTTGCCGTCGGTAAAGCAGATGGCAGAGGCGATAGTTTCAGACAGGATGATCTTAGAGGCGCCCAGGGCAGCTTCGGGCGTAAGGCCGCGCGACGTGTAGGCGAATATTTTTGAAGCGATGGCGAACGTGCGGTCGGTTGCGCTCGATGTGAGGTCGTCGGGAACGACAAAGACGTACGAGAAGAAGAAGCACAGCATGACCAAGCCGGCAATGACGACAACGGCCGAAACGGGATTGGGATTATCGGTTAGATCTCAGATGAGCAGCAGGATAAGCAGCGGAACGACAATACCGAGCAAGATGGCTTGAACCACATGCTGAGCGGTACGAAAGACCTTGGTAGAGTTGTAGCTCTTGCCCAGAATCAGCCTATTGAGATCCACCGTCATCTCCTTCTTACTGACGCACCCCATAGCAATAAAGAGGGCCGCAAGCAACCCTCTCCATTGTATTATGCAATCAAATACTGTGTTTTACATCAAGCCATCGATGAACGGTAGCTTAGGCGCTGTACTTGTTTGCCTCGCCGAAGGTGCCAGTCTCGACAATCCAGCCGTCCTTCATGATGACGTCCATGTTGCCGGTGTTGAGCACGTGGATGTCGGCGGCGACGTCACCGTTGACGACCAGCAGGTCGGCGCACTTGCCGGCCTCGATGGAACCGGTCTCGTCCTCGATGTGGCACATCTTGGCACCGTTGAGGGTGGCACAGGTGATGGTCTCGACCGGGGTGAAGCCGATCTTGTCGACGAACTCGTACATCTCCTCGATGGAGCAGGTGCCGTACGGGGTGACGAAGGAGAAGGAGTCGGAGCCGATCGTCATGACGACGCCGCGCTTCTTGGCCTCGCGCAGGCAGTCGTAGTTGCGCTGCAGCTCCTTCTCGACCAAGGTGCCCTCGTACTTGTCGTGCAGCTCGGGGACGTAGACGGGCGGATAGGTGGCGTACTAGGTGGGCAGGAAGGCGATCGTCGGGGTGAAGAAGGTGCCCTGCTCGGCCATGAGGTCCATGGTGCGCTCATCGATATCGAAGCCGTGAATCAGCTGCTCGCAGCCAAAGCGAACGGAATCGTAGGCAGTGGCGTGGTTGTTGTAGCAGTGGCTCCACACGGGGATGCCGACCATCTTGGCCTCTTCGACCACGGCCTGAATCTCCTCGGAGCAGTAGTGCTGGTCGCGGCCGGAGTCCCAGCGCCAGATGCCGCCACCGGTAGCCCAGATCTTGATGGCATCGGGGTTTTCGCGCAGGCGACGACGGACGGCCTTGCGCAGATCCCAAGGACCGTCGACCTGATCGCCCCAGGGGTGCGATTCCTTGTTGAGCTCTTGGCTGCAGTGGTGGGAGTCGCCGTGGCCGGCAACGCGGCAGAAGCCAAGGCCGGTGGCCAGAACGCGCGGGCCCTTGAAGACGCCCTTGTCGATGCAGTCACGGATCTGGATACCAAAGCGGCCGATCTCGCAGACGGTGGTGAGGCCGTGGGTGAGGCAGTCGTAGGCCTGCTTGACGGCGACGGCCTGCTTCTCGAGGAGCGGCTGCATGACCCAGTCTGTGTCATCGTCGGTCTAGTTGCCCGAGAAGTGCAGGTGGGTGTCGATCAGGCCGGGAAGGACGGTCTTGCCGGCGGCGTCGATGACCTCAACGCCCTCGGGAAGGTCCTGCATGGCGCCGGCGTACTCGATCTTGCCGTTGTCGTCGACGAGAACGAGGGAGTTCTCGACCGGCTCGGCGCCGGTACCGTCGATGAGCTTGCCGCCAACGATTGCATACTTAGTGGACATGGTTCCTCCTTATGGATCCATATAGTGGGCGAGGCCGTGCTGGGTTAAGGCCTCACAAAGCTACCCAAGTGGCGCCGGGTTCGGTGCGCGGAAGAGAGGGTCCCGCGCACCTGATCCGCCCCGGCTAGGCGTTACTTTTTGCGGGAATTGGTGAAAGCCATGAGGGCCAGGCCAATAGCCAACCAGCCGATCACGATGCTCCACTCCACCATGTTGAGGGAGGCGGGAGAGAACGGAATCACGAGCAGGCCGATGATGATGGCGCAGGCAGCGATAGCGAGGCCGATGCCAAACTTACCGCCGGGCACCTCGTAGGGACGAGGCAGGTCGGACTCGGTGAAGCGCATGCGCAGGCAGGCGAGGGCGACCATACCGCAGGAGAAGATGAAGGCGAGAGCCGACACGTTGGTCAGAGGGATGAGCATGTTCTTGCCCAGGAACGGACCGACGACGGTGATGACGCCCAGAACAACGCAGGCGAGCTTGGGAGCGCCGGACTTGGGGTCGACCTCGGCGAACTTCTCGGGCAGCTGGCCCTTGCGGCCCATGGCGAGCATGATGCGGCTCGTTGCGCCGTAGAAGGAGTTCATCGGGCCCATGGGTCCAAGCGTGGCGATGACGAGCATGGTCAGGTACAGGAGCATGTTGATGCCCTTGAGACAGGCAAGCGCGGGAACCGGGCTCTTAACAAACTCATGCCAGTCGAGGATGGTGCCGAACGAGTAGATGCAGACCATGTAGAAACCGCCGGCGGCCAGCAGGGCCAGGGAGATGATCTTGCCGAACTTGTTCCAGTTGAGGCCCTCGGCTGCTTCCTCAGCCTGCTGGGGAATGGTGTCGAAACCGGCGTAGAAGAACGGAGTCAGAACCAGGACCGACACGATGCCGGCGAACAGGCTGGTGCTCTCGGTAGCGGCCTTACCGCCACCAGCGCCGGCGACCTGTGAGAACACGGGCATGGCATTGTCTGGCGAGCCGGTGAACAGCGAGACGCCCATGGCGAGCAGCATGCCGCAGAGCAGAGCCTTGGTCAGGAAGGCCTGGAGCTTGGCAGCCGAGCTGGCACCGCGGAAGTTGAGGAAGATGACGTAGACTGCAAAGCCGAGCGCGATCAGCGTCGGGAACAGGTAGACATCGGCCCCCAGGATGGTGTAGAGCTTGACGGCGCACAGCCACTCAAGGCCGGGCAGGCTGCCGAACATCTCGGACACGAGGGTCGAAATAGCGATGGCCTCCCACGGGCACAGGATGCCGTTGCCCAGGGCCAAAAGCCATCCGGTGATGTAGCTCAGTGTGCGGCCAAAGCTACGATCGACATACTCGACGATGCCGCCCGAGATGGGGATAGCAGCCGTGAGCTCACCGAAAACAGCTCCGACGGGCACGAGGAAGATTGCACCCAAGAGGAATGCGATCATAGCGGGAACGGGACCGCCGCCCACGACCATCCAGTCGCCGACCTGCAGAACCCAACCGGTACCGATGATGGCACCGAAACCGATGGTGAAGAAGTTCCAGAGCGAGAGCGTTTTCTTCATGCCGCCGTTATCCTCGACTGCAACCTCTGCGTTCTTGTCCGCCATTGTTCCCCTCCTTTCCTTTTTGACGCCCCTTGACGTCACCCCTTGCGCGGTCCGTTTTGCCGCGCGCTTTTATTCCATGGCTTTAAGATACGGCCTTGGCACAGCAGCGCCGCTCGCAGCTCGACCGAAGGCAGAACTGAAAAACGAGCGGCGCCGTTTTTGGGACGAACGGCGGGAGACGTCATTCGTCTTGGACGCTTTCATCTTGTCTGCTTTTGAATACCTGTTGCCGTGACGCTTGGCGCGCGGCGCCACAACGTTCATACCGTTTGTCAGGCTTTTGGCGCACATACCCATGTGTCGTGCATCTTTTTATGTAGGATAGACAAGTTACACATGAGGCAAGGTGATTCGAATGGCATACGGATACAATGACGGCGACCAACGGCCACAAAGCGTGCGCCTTGCCGGCCACACCACGTCAACGCCCAGAAGCACCTCCGACAACGACAACCCGCAGCGCCCCCAAGAGCAGCCCGGGGCTTCTTCGCGGCAGCAAAGCCGTACCGTGCAGCAGTCAGACCGCGTGAGTACGAGCACATACCAACGTCAGACCGACACATCGCAGCCACGCCGCTACGATCGCCGTAAGACCGACTACTACGTTAAGCGCTCCTTTTCGCGACCTCAACGCGATCGCGGCAATTCCGCCCCTCACCCCGCGTCGCATACCACAAGCCACACGCTTCCGGCCCGCCGCCTACGTCTTGCGCTTTGCTCCATCGCCGCCTGCCTCGTCTTTGTGTTTTTGGGATCCTGTATCTCCCACGGATCAGCCGGTCTTGAGCCCACTGCCGAGGACAAGCTGCTTAAAGCTCCCGTCGCGCCCGGTTACTCCTTTGCGTTCTCGACCCCGCGCTCGCAATGGCAGGCCGGCACCATGCCCCACATCTACCAAATTGACCCCGCATGGTCGGAGCTGCCCTATGCCGGTGGCACTATTCGCGAAAACGCTTGCGGTCCCACCTGCCTCACCATGGTCTATATCTTTAAGACCGGCCACACCGATAAGACGCCGGTCGATATATGCGCACTGGCCGAAGCCGGCAACTACGCCCCCACTGGTGCCACCGAGTGGTCGTTTATGACAGGCGGTGCGTGGCAGCTGGGGCTCAACGGAACACAGCTCTATAACGATCGCGAATCGATTACCCAAGCACTTCGCTCGGGTGCGCCCGTCATCGCCGCAGTGCGCCCCGGTACGTTTACCAACGTAGGCCACTACATCGTGCTCTACGGCACCGACGATGCCAACCAGATTGGCGTCTACGACCCCAACTCGGCCAGCCGCAGCGCCCGCCGTTGGGGCGTCGTAGAAGTCCTCAACGAAATCGAAGCCATGTGGGCCTACTACTAGTCATTGGGGACAGACTTAAATGAGTGGTCATTGGGGACGCTCTTGTTTGAGTAGTCGTTTAAGAACGTCCCCAATGACTAGGTGAATAGCAAAAGCCCCACAGCCGGAGCGGACTGCGGGGCGCATGAAGAGAGGCTAGTTTGTGGGCGCTTTGTCTGGCGCCCACGAGAGAGGCAACAGAGTAGAGACTACTCGTGGATGCGGGTACCAGAGAGGCCGGCCATGGTCTCGGCGGCCTTGTCCAGGGCGCCGATGATGCAGGTGCGGCCCTTGCGGGAACGGGCGAACTTGATGGCGGCGCGAACCTTGGGCTCCATGGAACCCTTGCCAAACTGGCCCTCGTCGGCCAGGCGCTCGGCCTCGTCGGCGGTGAGGTCCTCGAGCTCCTCCTGGTCGGGCTTGCCGAAGTTGATGGCGACGTGCTCGACGGCGGTCAGCAGGAACAGGACGTCGGCGTCGCAGTCCTCGGCCAGCAGCTCGCCGCCCAGGTCCTTGTCGATGACGGCGGGGACGCCCTTGTAGCAGCCCTTGTTCTCGTAGTCGCGGACGACGGGGATGCCGCCGCCACCGCAGGCGATGACGATGAACTCGTTGTCGAGCAGGTTGAGGATGGAGTCGGCCTCGACGATCTTCTTGGGATCGGGGGAGGCGACGACGCGACGCCAGCCGCGGCCGGAATCCTCGACGAAGACCTTGGAGGGATCCTCGGCCATGAACTCCTTGGCCTGCTCCTCGGTGTAGAAGGGGCCGATCGGCTTGGTCGGGTTCTTGAACGCGGGATCATCCGGGTCGCACTCGATCTGGGTGACGACGGTAGCGGCGTGCCAACGCTTATAGCGCTTGTGCATCTCGCGGCCGATGCCCTGCTGCAGGTGATAGCCGATGTAGCCCTGGGACATGGCGCCGCACTCGGGCAGCGGCATCTCAGGGGTGCCGATGGCGTCGTGGGCAGCGGCGAAGGCGTTCTGGATCATGCCGACCTGCGGGCCGTTGCCGTGGGTGATGATGATCTCGTTGCCCTGCTCGATGAGGCCGAGGAGGGCGTGGGCGGTGTTGCTCACGGCCTCGATCTGCTCGACGGGGTTGTTGCCGAGGGCGTTGCCGCCAAGGGCGACGACAATACGATCGGGCTTGCCAAGAGGCTTAGACATTGCTGGAATCCTTTCTGTAAAAGGCCTACAACCCATTAATAACCCGCGTCCGTGCGATACGCGAGTTTATTAAGGTTTATATTCTCTTTATCGCTCATTTTATTCATTTTGAAAATAGCGGAACGGTGAACGGTCGTTTTTGTCCGCTCAGCGTACAGAACACCAGCTCAGACATATCTACGCCATTTACGTGCAACTTTATTTAAATGCAGCGAAGATTATGTCGGATTATGCAAACTACATCTCTGCTAAACACAAAACGGACAGCGCAATATCTTACTCGCGCTATACGAGATTCTATGCACTTATAAGTCGAGTATGCACCCCTGCAAAAACAAGGGACCTTTCATCCAGCATAAGGAATAAAGAAGGGCTCCGAAAAGGCGGCAACAGCCAAGTCCCCCATCCATCCCCAAAGTGGCGCGAGGTTTCGCGGCAAAGCCGCGAAGCAGCGAAGGGGGCGGAATTCCCGGCCAACTACGTCCTTCATCCGCCCACACAATCCGAGGACGTAGTCGTAGCAGGATCTGAGGGCTAACCTTCGCGGACACTCCGCAGGACGAAAGAACCCCCGCCGCACGTAGTGCGCAGCGGGGGTTCTTTCATGTCCGAGGACGTCCGCGAAGGTTAGCCCTCAGATCCTGCGGTGGGAGACCTAGGCCTCGTTGTACACCGTCTTGAGCTTCAGCAGGTGCTGATAGCGGTCCATGGCGGCCTGCTCGTTCTCCTTGAAGAGCTCCTCGGCGCGCTCGGGGAAGGAACGCGTCAGCGAAGCGTAACGGGCCTCGTTCATCAGGAACTCCTGATAACCGCCCGCGGGCTCCTTGGAATCGAGCGAGAACTTCTTGCCGGCAGCAGCCTCGGGGTTGAAGCGGAAGAGGTTCCAGTAACCGCACTCGACAGCCTTCTTCATCTCGGCCTGGCAGTTCTGCATGCCGCCCTTCTTGATGGAGTGCATCTCGCAGGGGCTGTAGCCGATGATGAGGGACGGGCCGTCGTAGGCCTCGGCCTCGTGGATGGCCTTGAGGGTCTGAGCCGGGTTGGCACCCATGGCGACCTGCGCCACGTAGACGTAGCCGTAGCTCATGGCAATCTCGGCCAGGGACTTCTTCTTGGTCACCTTACCGGCAGCGGCGAACTGAGCGACCTGGCCCAGGTTCGAGGCCTTGGAGGCCTGACCACCGGTGTTGGAGTAAACCTCGGTGTCGAAGACGAAGACGTTGACATTGTGGCCGGAAGCCAGGACGTGGTCCAGGCCACCGAAGCCGATGTCGTAGGCCCAACCGTCGCCGCCGAAGATCCAGAAGGACTTCTTGGTGAGGTAAGCCTTGTCGGCGAGGATCGCCTTGGAAGCGTCACAGCCGCACTTCTCGAGCTCGGCAACGTAGGCAGCGGCAGCGGTCTTGGAGGCCTCGGCGTCGTTGACGGAGTCGATCCAAGCCTGACCGGCAGCCTTGAGCTCATCGGACGGACCATCGGCAGCGATGATGTCCTGGGTAGCGGCGATCAGCTTGTGCTGAACGGCCTCATAGCCAACAGCCATGCCCAGACCGTGCTCGGCATTGTCCTCGAACAGGGAGTTGTTCCACGCCGGGCCGTGACCGTCCTTGTCCTTGCAGTAAGGAGCGGTGGCAGCGGGGTTGCCCCAAATGGAGGAGCAGCCGGTGGCGTTGGAGATGAACATGCGGTCGCCGGCGACCTGGGTCACCAGACGTGCATAGGCGGTCTCGGCACAGCCGGCGCAGGAGCCGGAGAACTCCAGGTAGGGCTGCTTAAACTGGCTGCCCTTGACGTTGGCCGCGATGAGCTCCTTCTTCTCGGAGACGTTCTCGACCATGTAGTCCCAAACGGGCTGCTGGTCCATCTCCTGCTCGGTGGGAACCATCTCGAGGGCGCCCTTGGGGCAAACCTTGACGCAGTTGGTGCAACCCATGCAGTCGAGCGGGGACACAGCCATGGTGAACTTCATGCCCTTGGCCTTGGGGCCCATGGCGTCGAGCGTGCGGGTAGCCTCGGGCGCGGCGGCAGCCTCGTCCTCGGTCATCGCGAACGGACGGATGGTGGCATGCGGGCACACGTAGGCGCACTGGTTGCACTGGATGCACTTGGTCTCGTCCCAGTGGGGAACGACCACGGCGACGCCGCGCTTCTCGTATGCGGAGGCGCCCAGCTCAAACTGGCCGTCGGCGCAACCGACGAAGGCGGAAACAGGCAGGCTGTCGCCGTCCATGCGATCGATGGGCTCGAGCAGGTTCTTGACCTGCTGGGCGATAGCGGACTTGGTCTCCTCGGAGAGCTCGACGGGAGCGGCATCCTCGGCGGTAGCCCAGTCGGCCGGAACCTCGAACTTACGGAAGGCGGTAGCGCCGGCATCGATGGCCTTGTGGTTGGCGTCGACGATAGCCTGGCCCTTCTTCATGTAGGACTTGGTAGCCGCGTCCTTCATGTACTGCAGGGCGTCCTCGGCGGGCAGGACCTTGGCCAGCGCAAAGAAGGCGGACTGGAGCACCGTGTTGGTGCGCTTGCCCATGCCGACCTTAGCGGCCAGGTCGATAGCGTCGATCAGGTAGACGTTGACGTTGTTGTTCGCGATGTAGCGCTTGGCCACGGCGGGCATGTGCTCGGCGAACTCCTCGTCGCTCCACTGGCAGTTGACCAGGAAGGTGCCGCCCGGCTTGACGTCGCGGACCATCTTGAAGCCCTTAACGATGTAGCTGGGGTTATGGCAAGCGACAAAGTCGGCCTTGGTCACGTAGTACGGCGAACGGATCGGGGAATCACCAAAGCGCAGGTGCGAGACGGTGACGCCGCCGGTCTTCTTGGAGTCGTACTGGAAGTAGGCCTGGACGTACTTGTCGGTGTGGTCGCCGATGATCTTGATCGAGTTCTTGTTGGCGCCGACGGTACCGTCGCCACCCAGACCCCAGAACTTGCACTCGATGGTGCCGGGGGCTGCGGTGTTGGGCGCATCCTCGGCCTCGGGCAGGCTCAGGTTGGTCACGTCATCGACGATGCCAATGGTGAACTCGCGCTTGGGCTCGTCCTTCTTAAGCTCCTCGAAGACAGCGAACGCGGACGCGGGAGGCGTGTCCTTGCTGCCCAGGCCATAACGGCCGCCGACGACCTTGATGCCCGTCTTGCCGGCCTCGTAGAGAGCGGAGACGACGTCCTGGTAGAGCGGCTCGCCGATGGAACCCGGCTCCTTGGTGCGGTCCATGACGGCGATCTTCTGGACGGTCTCGGGGAGAACGTCGACGAAGTGCTTGATGGAGAACGGACGGAACAGACGAACCTTGACCAGGCCGACCTTCTCGCCGTGAGCGTTGAGGTAGTCGATGACTTCCTCGAGCACGTCGCAGAAGGAGCCCATGCACACGACGACACGGTCGGCATCGGGAGCGCCGTAGTAGTTGAACAGGCCGTAATCGGTGCCGAGCTTCTCGTTGATCTTCTTCATGTAGCCCTCGACGACGGCGGGAAGCTCGTCGTAGACCTTGTTGCAGGCCTCACGGTTCTGGAAGAAGATATCGCCGTTCTCGTGGCTGCCGCGGGTGTGCGGGTGCTCAGGGTTGAGCGCGTGGTCGCGGAAAGCCTGGACGGCGTCCATGTCGCACATCTCGGCCAGATCCTTGTAGTCCCACATGGCGACCTTCTGGATCTCGTGGCTGGTGCGGAAGCCGTCGAAGAAGTTAAGGAACGGGGTCTTACCCTCGATGGCGGCAAGGTGAGCCACCGGCGAGAGGTCCATGACCTCCTGGACGTTGCCCTCGGCGAGCATGGCGAAGCCGGTCTGACGACAGGCCATGACGTCGGAGTGATCGCCAAAAATGTTCAGGGCGTGGGAAGCGACGCAACGCGCGGAGACGTGGAAGACGCCCGGGAGCTGCTCGCCCGCGATCTTGTACATGTTCGGGATCATCAGGAGCAGACCCTGAGAAGCCGTGTAGGTGGTGGTCAGAGCACCGGCGCCCAGCGAACCGTGAACGGTACCGGCTGCACCTGCCTCGGACTCCATCTCGACGACCTTGACCGGGGTGCCGAAGATGTTCTTGCGACCCTGGGCCGCCCACTGGTCGACATGGTCGGCCATCGGGCTGGACGGCGTAATGGGATAGATTCCCGCTACCTCGGTGTACGCATACGAAACATATGCGGCCGCCTCGTTGCCGTCCATAGACTTAAACTTACGCGCCATATACCCCTCTCCTCTCATATAGGTATACAGGCCCCGGCGATCGCCGGGATGTTGGCGTGATGGGATTTACGCTGTTGCTTCCAATCATCTGGCAGGCAGGCTCAGCAGCAGGTACGTGGCGTGGAGAGAAGACATGCCGAGGCGAGGGGCAACTGATGCGCCCCACAGACCCGACCGCCCGTCTTGCACATGACCGAGCGCCGCAAAGGCCGCATGCCGGATGCTCCCGGGCACGCCCCGGCGATGGGAAGCGCCCGCAACGGAAATCCGCATGCGGGTTTATTGTACCCCGCCGTCAAGTGTAATTTCGGCAAATATAGGCGGGCGGTAAAGGTTTACCTCGGGTGACTGCCGGGAGCAAAATGATCACTTGGAGACGGAGGGACCATTTGGCGGGACTGGCTAGAGGGCACCGAAGAGGATGGCGTAGGTAGTGGATTCGCCGAGCTTGAGCTCGTCGCCGGGATTGAGTTGGGCGGAACGGCCGGGCTCGACCTGAATGCAGACGCGCGTGGCCCCGTTTACCACCACGGTTCCGTTGGTGGACGACAAGTCCTCGACGTGCCAGATATTTTGAGCATCGCACCAGATATGGGCATGGCGGGCCGAAACATCGTCTCCGACGTCGGTAATATCGCCCTCACCAGTGGCCAGCGCGCCAATCTCAACACCCTGCTCGCTCGGCTGAATCCAGCGCGGGGCGCTCACGACAAAACTGTTTTGTACGCGCAGCAAGCCCAAGGGGTGCGCCGGGGCGGGTTCGTGTTCGCCCGCGGTCATCGACATGCCAAGCGAACGCGGCGTGGAGGTGCCTCCGCCACAGGTCGCGTGCGCGTAGTCGATGGCATAGTTCACCGAGGACCGCACATCCGACGAACAGCCGACGGCGACAAACAACACCAGCACGGCCTCGGCGCGCTCGGCGGGCATGAGTTCCGCCGCCTGGGACAGGCGATCGAGCGCGTTGCGATAGAGATTCGTGTCCTGGTGGCACTCTTCGAGCGCGCGCACCATCGGTTCACCTGCAGGACCGCACACCATATTGATCACAGCCGTGGAGTCCATGGGGTTGCGCTGGCGCAGGGCCAGTTGTGACATAATACGCGCAGCCGAGGTACCGTATTCGGCAAAGTAGCGCTGCTGAAGCGTGCCGACCGGCGCGCGAACGATAAAGCGGGAAACCCAAGAGCGATCGGCGGCCCGGCTCTGCGGGCTGCGGCCGTCGGCGAGCGGACGGGACGAAAGCACCAAGCCGCACAGCTCGATATGGCTCAGATGCGCCGCGCGCTTAAAGATGTCAAACATGGCCCCGCATGGGGTGAGCTCAACTTGAGATGCCATGACCTAGGCCTCCTTGGTCGTAGAAATAGAATCGGACGATACCTCGACAGGTCTGCCAAAAGTACGGGCAGCTGCGGCTCCACCGGCAAGCGGAGTCGCCATCTGGGCTTTTGTGCGTCGCGGTGCCGAAACGGGAAGTTCAAAGGCAAAGCCCATCGCAAGCAAAAACCACGTAAGCGTATAGGTTGCAACCAGAGCGGCAACAAGGCCGCCCATCACGGCGCGTTGGGAAAATACGCTACATGCAGCCACAACCAGCACCGGAACCTCGCAGGCAGAAAGCGCAAGCACACCCTGCAGGAACCCCGAGCGCCGATCGCGCGCAAGTGCCCCCGCGGTAACGCCGGCTATGCCTGGCAGCGCCAACGCCAGTGCGGCAATAATACCCGGTAGCGACCCAGACCACACGAGCGATCCCAAAGTCGCCGTCACGCGGGCGCCCGACGCCAGCAGCGCGGCCGAAACCACGACCACAGCCCAAACCACGCCACAGACGACCGTCGCGCCGACCATCAGCGCGCGACGAACCGCGCGGCCAGACGCATCCATGGGGCACGGCGTGAGCGGCTCGCCCCCGGGCGGACGACCCCCAATTTCAGCTACTTC